>OJEJ01000186.1_pt1 | contig 31107 bp, 27 predicted proteins | sample 1593271 | NCBI WGS metagenome assembly OJEJ01 (sample SAMN05416877, study PRJEB24817) | seawater metagenome | isolation source: Sea water | place: Canada:Atlantic | collected 2013-11
CTCAGTACCTGCTTTGATGCCATCAGCGGTGTAACGCTGGGCGTAGACGCCATAAAAATCGCCGTCTTGAAGGTTACTCTCCCAAGCAATGACAAAGTCACCATCGGCGTCCATGGCTATGCTGGGGGATCGTTGCTGATCAGAAGTCTCTGTATTCACCTGAAACTCAGTACCTGCTTTGATGCCATCAGCGGTGTAACGCTGGGCGTAGACGCCATAACCATCACCATCTTGACCTTTACTCTGCCAAGCAATGACAAAGTCACCATCGGCGTCCATGGCTATGCTGGAGTTTTGTTGGTTATTGGAAGTCTCTGTATTCACCCGAAACTCAATTCCAGCTGTATCACCTTGGGCCGCGATAACCTGCGGGCTGTAGACGGGACAGCTCAGTGCTAGCAGGATGCCTGCCACTAAAGGGGTGCGCTTGAATTTAGGGTTCATGAACATACTCAATTGGATTCGTCGTAGCATAACAGCTAACTATCCACTAGTTTAATTATTAGTCAACAAAATGACCCTTATTATTTATCACACCACTTTTTTTGGCATTACAGTTGCCTCTAAGGCACACCAACCCTTGGATTCAGTTATGTGACATTTGACGCCTGAGCGGTCTAGATACACTAGCCTTTGGTATTTTATTTAGAATGCAAACGGAGTAAACGTTTCAGTGGGTGTTGATTTATGATTAAAGTTTTTTAATGGTATCTTTTGGGGTTTCGATCAATATCCTATTGGTGTCTGTGGGGCGTCTTCACAGGAAACTACAAAATTGTTGCTCAAGGTAGCTCTCAGGCTAAGCAAAATTAGTGTCTTTCCCCGTGTTGGCAAAACACCGGGTAAAATGATGGGATCACTTTTACAGGTCGATTAATTATCTTAGCTGAAGTAAACGAGCAGCGCTCACAAACGGCATGATTTGAGATAATTGAACTGATCACTAGCCTACAGACCGTTCATTCATGTTCTTTTAAATGAATTTCCATGCTGACTTTTTTTCGGCCCATGACAACTGAAGTTCTAAAACGCCTCACATTGGCATCTTCGAAAAACAATCTTTGGGTTAACATCTCAAAGTCATCCATATCTTGAGCCGTGCAAATTAAGCAAAAGTCTGCATCACCGGTTACATAATAACATTGCTGAACTTGTGGTTCTTTTAGTACTCGTCGAATAAATTGATCAATCTGGTCACGTCTTTCTCTTTCTAACTCCACCAAAACTACAAAACTCATTAGCTGCCCTACTTTGCTTGGATCAACTACCGCAACCTCGCGCAAAATAATGCCGCTCTCACGCAATGTTTTTAACCTTCTTTGCACAGAAGCAGGAGAAAGTGAGGCAAGTTCCGCTAAATTTTCTATGCCAATCCGTGCATTTTTTTGCAATGCATTAATAATTGCAATATCCGCCTTATCAATATTCATTAGTCACAGGGTTACTCAAAATGATTGGTGTAAGTCAAATATAGATCAAACACGATATTTTTTCATCATCTAGGTTTGATATAATTTTCTTAATATTAAGTTGTTTCACTGCTTTTAGAAGTAAAACGATCAAATAAAACCATTATTAATTAAGTGACGCACGATCTTTTTAGATTTTTAAAATGACTCGTCTTATCCCTGGAGGGAGAAATGAAATATTCATATGCTAACTATTACAAGAATACAAAACAAGACAATGTAATGCATCAAGTGGCTGACGAACTTTTCCCTGAAGGAAAGTGCGAGAAAGCATTTAATTCGATCACACAATGGCCAGATTACAAGCAGACTGATTTAATTTCACTGGATGATTTTGCAAAACAACAGGGCGTTCGCAAAGTTTTTTATAAAGACGAATCTACCCGGTTGAACTTAGGTGCTTTTAAAGCTTTAGGTGGTGCATATGCGGTTCAACATGTTTTAGAAACACGGGCTGCTGTTGGGGACGATTCGCCCCTAACCGTTTGCACTGCTACGGATGGAAATCATGGCCGTTCGGTATCTTGGGGCGCCCAGAAAAAGAATATCCCTTGTCATATTTTTATTCATGCGGGTGTGAGTCAGGGTCGCGCCAAAATCTTAGCGGCCAATGGAGCAACCGTCCACCGCGTTGATGGCAACTATGATGATTCTATCGCCGCTTGCATTAAAATGGCCGATGAGAATGGCTGGCAGATCGTTTCTGATACTTCTTGGGAAGGTTATCGTGAAATACCGACCCAAATAATGGCGGGTTATACCGTATTAGCAGCCGAAACAATCGAACAATTAGAAGCACAGAAAGAAACACTCACCCACATCGTTTTACAAGCGGGGTGTGGTGGAATGGCAGGAGCCTTATTGGCTTACTTTTGGAAATACTGGCGCGATGATTTACCTGAGGTGATTATAATGGAGTCTGATATGTCAGACTGTGTTTTAGAAAGTATGCAGCGTGATGAAATATATCTAGTCGATATTGTTGATGAAACTATAATGGCTGGTCTGTCTTGTGGTGAAGTGTCTGAGTTAGCTTGGCCAATATTACGCCACGGTGCCAGCCATGTGCTCACCGTAGGCGATGAAGGGGTCAAACCAATGATGCGTTATTTAGCGAAGTCAGAAGGCGAACGACCCAATATAGTGGGTGGAGAATGCTCTGCCTCAGGTTTGATTACGTTAAAGACGATGATGGATAACCCAGAATTAGCCAAGTCAGCTAATATTGATAAAGATTCGGTCGTTCTAATCATTGGGACTGAGGGCGCAACTGATCCAGATTTATATCAAGAAATTGTCGGCTAAGAGAGTCATTTCTGTCTATTTGTGACGCTCTTAAAAGCTTTTTTAAAGGTTCAAGCGAATGAAAAAAATTAACTACGAGTTACTCTCTCGTGACCATGTGAAGCAACTCGGTTTAATCGTGTTGCAGTCAGATGTCACTATCGAAGATGAATTTCGGTATTACTATGCAGGGAAAGACGTGAGTTTATTCACCAATAGGATTCCCTTTGAAAATGAAGTGACGGCCGATACTTTGAAGCAGATGGAAGGGCACGTGGGAAAAACCATGTCGTTATTTCCATTGGAAACAGAATTTGATTCAATTGGTTATGGCTGCACTTCTGGTTCACTGCACATAGGAGGGGATAAAATAAAACAATTAATTGCAGCAGAGCGCCTCACTAAATCAGTGTCGAATCCGCTGCGGTCTGCGTTAGCGGCTTTTGATGCGGTTGGGGCTAAAAACATTGCTTACCTTGGGCCTTATAGTGAGAAAGTTTGTGCGGGAATGATTGACCACTTTGTTCAAGCTGGCGTCAATGTGAGCGCATCCGCCAGTTATGACGAAGTAGAAGATCGTTTCGTCGGCAGAATTTCACCCCAATCGATCAAAAGGGATGCGATTGAATTAGTCAATGATAACCCACAAGTTGAAGCTGTTTTTATTTCTTGTACCAATATGAAATGCGCTCATGTAATTCCTGAAATTGAAAAGCAAACGGGCAAAGTCGCAATTTCTAGTAATCTCGCTTTAGCTTGGCATATGGCACGTTCAATTGGGTTAACTCTGGGGGGGGATAAAGGCAAATTGTGTCGATGAAAAATAAAATTAAATTAAATCCATACAACCTGACCCATTCTTGATACTGCCGTGCTCTAACAACGTTTAACTTTTTAAAATTAATTAATGAGACTATTTCTCAACATCATCTAACCACATCAGCGTCGCAAAAATGCCACCCAGCGCCAAAAGTTAAGAAGCGATGCCAACGATGCGGCGACGTAAGTCCAAGCTGCAGCACGCAGTATGGAACGCGCTGCTGGCACTTGCTTTTCCGATAGATAACCCGTTGACAGTAAGGGCAGTGCCTTTTTAAAACTGGCGTCAATTTCTACTGGAAGCGTTAACAGGTGCATCAACAAAGCGAAACCCATCACCAGAACTGCACCCGTGATATTCAAGATGGCTGCCGATGGCAGACGCGTGATCAAAACGCTGAATGGTGCAGCGAACAGCAACAACGAACCGATACGTTGGGCCCATAAAGCACTGGATGCAAGGCGAGTCCGCATTAGAAACAGTGGCTCTGCTCCAGCATGCTGAAAAGCGTGGCCACATTCATGCGCCGCAACGGTTATAGCCGTCAAGGTTTTACCCTCAAACTTGTCTTTTGTTAAGCGGACTGCTCGGGCCATAGGGTCATAATGATCGCCAGACGCAGTCACTTCAACCGTCACTTCTTGCAAATCGTACCGGTCGAGCAGGTGACGTGCCAGTTCACCACCCGTACCCAGAAAATTGTCTTCCGACACACGGTTATAGCGTTTCAAGACTGAGTTAATCCAGAGTTGAGGACCGTAAATTAATATGATCACAAGAGTGACAATGAGCAGATATATCATGGTTATAGCTTAATCTCTCGTTTTAAATAATGCTAGCCCGATCAATCATAGTGACCTTTCGAAGCGGTTGATCCGTTGTGTTTACAAAAGAAGCCGTGTGTCAATGCGTTTTTTATTTCAGTGTGCGATAGATGCGATTAGCCACTCTTTCTCGATGAATGATATAGAGCCCACTGCCAACAATGAGTGCTGCCCCAATTATTGCATAGATATCGGGTACATCACCCCATATTAAAAAACCCAAGGTTGCGGACCAAATTAGAGCCGTATATTCGAAGGGTGCAATCAGCGATGGTGACGCAATAGAATATGCTTTGGTGAGGCAAAATTGTGCAATGACACCAAAAAATGTTACCACCGCAATTATGCCTATTGTCTGTATATCAATTGGCTGCCATATCCAAAACTGGGGTACAGCAAGAGCGATTGAAAATCCGAATAAGGTATAAAAAAGCAGGGTACTGGTGTTTTCAGTTTCTCCTAGTATGCGCGTGATATTTGCGACAAGCGCCCAACCAAAAGCGGCACTCAGCATCATTAACATGGGCCATTCAATGCCTGACGTCGGGTTAGTAATCAATAACACACCAATAAAACCAACGAGGATGCCAAGACTCCGTCTCAGGCCTACTTTCTCACCTAAAATAGGCACAGACGTAATGGCTAAAAATAAAGGAAAGGAGAAAAATAATGCAACAGCCGTCGCCAATGGCAAATATTTCAATCCGATGAAAAAAAAGATCCACGACAAAATATTGATAACGGTGCGCGTTAGTAACAAGCCTGGACGTTTAATGCGCCTTGAAATGCGCTCGCCCGTTACTAGGGTACTCACGCCAAGGAAGGCCATACCAAATAAGCTTCGTAAAAAAATAATCTGCAATACGGCCACTTCGACTGTTAGCCATTTTATGCCGGCGTCTTGAATCGAAAAGCAAAGGCCCCCAATAATAGTGATCGTTACAGCAAGCGTAACGCGATTGCTGCGCGTGGAGATATTGTTTAATGGTGTTATTATTTTTTGCATAACCGTGATTGAAATACGACAACCGCCTATGTATCACACATTGACTAAAGGTCATATGGTTTTAACTAAAACCTACAGCCCATCATTTAACTTTGACGCGAGGTTGATGGTTGATTGTTCATTTTTGTGAGCCATTGCAAGTGAAAAGCCTTGTTAACTTGGTCCCAAGCATCGTTTAAATTACCATTATTAGCGGCCTCCGAGGCACGAGTAACTTGAATTTTATCCAGTAATTCAATGTCTTGCTGATTCACTTCATTTAACACATCTTGCAGGATCGATCGCTCGTCAATAAAATCATCGCTTGCCGCTTGCTCATTCACCACATAGACCGTTAAGGACTCCGTGCTAAAACAGGTCTTCTGAGGTTTAACCACTATCGTTTGAACCCAGCAAGGATCAACAAAAAAAAGGGTGTTAGGAAAAATACAAAACCATTGCTGGCTGCCCTGCTTCTCTGGTAAAAGGCCATCAAAATGAGGTAGCTTTTTAGATGTTTTGGCCGGTTTTTTACTGGCGCCACTGACTAACCTTAAACCAAGAATACTTTCGGAAACAAATAAGTCTTCTTGGTCAAGAGCGGACTCAAGTGTACAAGCTTGAGAGTGAACAAAAGGTACGTGATAACCATCAAGAAAGTTGTCCACTGCAAGCTTCCAATTTACGTCTCCCGCATAGTCTGTTGTACTGACCTGGTACAGGTGATCGTTTGGATAATCTTTTAATAGTTCGTTCAGAGGTTTGATAAACTGATCAAATGGCTCGGCATCAGCAGAGATATTAACGAAAATAATGTCCCACCAAATAGAAAACCTGACCGGTATTAATCCTTTACCCAATTTATCTTTATGACTGATTGGTTTATTGTCACTGCCATAAAATCGTGGCGCACTAATTAAACTGCCATCGAGTTCATAACTCCATCTATGATACGGACAAACCAATGTTCGTTTGTTACAGGGTTCATCTACTAGTGGAGACCCTTTGTGGCGGCAGACATTATGAAATACGCCAATTTCGCCCACTTTATTTTTAATCGCAATGAGGGAGTGTCCCGCAATTTTTACAGGTAAAATATCACCTGAATTCTGGAGTTGTTGTCCACAACCTATGCTAGCCCAACCTTGAGCAAATAAAACATCGCATTCTGTTTCAAAAACATCATCATCTTTAAATACCTTGGCAGGTAGGCCTCTTTGCGCCACGAGATCTTTTGAAATTTGACTAACGTTGATGGTCATTGAGATGCTCCGAAACTGCATTGACTTTCATTAAACTGGCGATATAAAGCCATTACACCGTAATATTATAAGAACTGAACTTATCTGAACCAAAGAGACCTTTACCCTTCAATTATCTTACCCAATTAACGCTACCTAAACAAAAGCGAGAGGCTTTTTAAAATTGACACAAATGCACCCGGCTAAGGCTTCAAAACTCAACAATATATCAGGCTTTATTTAAATTAAGCACCGATTGTAAAGCCTAGTAAAATTATTTTGAGCTGTCGCCAAACGCAATTAAATAAGTCTACTTTTCAATCGTTGTCCTTACATCCAAGGCCTGAGTTAAGAAAATCAGCAACAGCACTGCCGGGTGGTATGAACTCATCGCACGATAGGCGCATCTCATCGGTCAAGGACCTGCCCATGACTGGGAGCACATTTTAAAGTTGTGCGAGAGTCCGTGGGCCACTTTTTCCCAGTGGTCGGTTAAATTAGTTCGTTCAACATATCATATAACCACCATCAACTGTAATACTGGTACCCTGCATATCACGGGACTCATCAGTAGGTCTAATATCGTTACAGAAAAACATTACCTAAAGTGGCTTTGTTTAGATTTAAAGTTGTTGTTAATCATTGTAATGACCTAAAAAAATCAAATGTGTAGTCCTTTAATCTATAGCCTTTTGAAAAGACATCAATATACAAATCATCTCTCATTTATCTTTATTGATGAATAAACCCTAGGGCTAAAAAATTCACTTTTCTTTCGTTATGTTATATTTGATAAAATTTAATGGTTTTTTAAACAAAACGAAAGTAAACTCAACTTGAATAGTCTTAAATGCTGAGGAAAAATTATTTTTTAACCCTATTTTCGAGCTATTATGATATTTTAAAAAATCCTTTCAACTTGCGTTATATGTACTTTTTGACGAAAGGAAAATTATATAGGCGCTTTATGTAATGTTTGTGACCAAAAGACAAAGCCGCATTTTAGATTTACTCACCACCCATGGACAGGTTCTGGTTGATGAACTTGTTATTGAGTTTGGGGTCACTCCGCAAACTATTCGGACGGATCTTAATGAACTGAGTCACGCGAATAAAATCACTAGAGTCCACGGTGGTGCCAGACAAATCGATCGTCGAGCAAATGTAGAATATGAAGCTAGGCGACAAATTGCTGCACCTCAAAAAGTGCTAATAGGGAAAGCGGCATCTAAGATCATTCCTGATAACACCTCCCTTTTTATTAATATAGGCACCACTACAGAAGCATTTAGCGACGCTCTAATAGATCATAAGGGTTTAATGATCATTACTAACAATATCAATGTCGCCAGTCGATTAAGATTATATAAAGAGAATGAAATCATTATTACGGGCGGCGTTGTAAGGCCTTCAGATGGTGGAATTGTTGGAGAAGCCGCTGTTGATTTTATTGAAAACTTTAAAGTTGATTTCGCTATTATTGGCACATCTGCGATAGATTCTGACGGATCACTTTTGGACTTTGACTTCCGTGAGGTAAAGGTTGCACAGGCTATTATTAAAAATGCCCGCCACGTTGTACTGCTTGCGGATTCCACTAAATTTGCACGAAGTGCACCTGTCAGAATTGGTCACATATCTCAGATCAATACTTTTATTACCGATACCATTGTTGATGATGAATTTCGTGAGGTCTGTATTAAGGCCGAAATTCAGGTCATTGAAGTTCAAGCGGAATAGTCGACACGACTATTAAATAGTTTAAGCCCTTGGTTAATGAGTACTCAAGAGCACAACATACTATGAACTTTCGATTCCTCAATAGCACTCCTTTGTACTTATCGAATTGGCTCTGATAGGCACTTCGACTTGAAACTGATCGAAACCCACTGTTTCTATGTGTGCTTTTAGCCTTTCTCCTATTAATCCCACCGTCAAAATTTGTTTTATAAAATAGGCTTCGATAAATAAAATTCCTGGCTAACAGAAAATGACTCATCTAGCACCGACTTTCTTTTGACATTCGTATTATTTTCGATTAGCTTGCATTAAATTGGAAAAGCTTAAACAGCATAATTGGGAAATATACTATGAGGGGTAGATGGATTGTCTGAGATAGACGATATCTTTGTTATTGGTGGTGGCATCAATGGCTGTGGAATTGCACGTGATGCTGCTGGACGTGGTTATTCTGTTCGACTGGCTGAAATGAATGACTTAGCCAGTGGAACCTCTTCCTGGTCTTCTAAACTGATTCATGGTGGTTTTCGCTACCTAGAACACTATGAGTTTAAGTTAGTACGAGAAGCATTGGGTGAGCGTGAAACACTTTTGAAAATGGCTCCTCACATTATTTGGCCGATGCGATTTGTTTTACCTCATCATAGTTCAATGCGTCCTGCATGGCTTTTGAGACTGGGTCTATTTCTATATGACCACATGGGAAAACGTAAGTTATTACCGGGTACCAAGCAGATAAACTTAACAACCCATTCAGTTGGAAAACCGCTCAAAGCTACCTATACAAAAGGATTTGAGTACTCCGACTGTTGGGTAAATGACGCACGACTAGTGGTATTGAATGCTCAAGATGCACAGGAGCATGGAGCTAAAATTGAAACTCATACTAAAGTCATATCAGCTTCAAGAGAAAATGATCATTGGTCTATATCGACTAGAAATTTACGGACTGATGAAATATCAATACATAAAGCCCGTTTACTGGTAAATGCTTCAGGACCTTGGGTTGATAAAGTATTGGGCGAAGCGTTCGAAAACAAAGGTTCAAATAATGTTCGCCTTGTTCAAGGAAGCCATATAGTTGTTCCCAAAATTCATGATCATGACAAAGCCTATATTTTTCAAAATGCAGATAATCGCATCATTTTTGCTTTACCTTACGAACAAGATTTCACCTTAATTGGTACAACGGATCAAGATTATCAGGGCGATCCTAGCGATGTAAAAATTACAGCGTCTGAAATTGACTACATTTGTTCTTCAGCAAGTGCATATTTTGAAAAACCAATCGATGCCAATAATATCGTATGGTCCTATTCAGGTGTTCGACCACTTTTTAATGACGGCGCAACCGAAGCACAAGAAGCAACTCGAGATTACGTTCTTCGGGTTGATGGTGATGATTTACCTGTCATCAATATTTTCGGTGGAAAGATTACTACTTACCGTAAATTGTCAGAATCTATGATGGACAAAATTGCAACATTGATAGGTACTCGCTTAGGTGCTTGGACTGCAGACTCCAATCTTCCTGGCGGTGATTTCGATGTGTCTGATTTCGATTCATTAGTGGCTAAACTCGAGATGGAGTTTAAATTTCTGGATTCGACACTGGCAACAAGGCTCGTTCGTTCTTATGGAACCCATGCTTGGACTATAATGAAAGGTGCCTTAGACGTTGAGGATATGGGCCAAGATTTTGGTGGAACTTTATCTCAACGTGAAATTGAGTACCTAATGAAATATGAATGGGCTGAATGTGCAGAAGATGTGGTGTGGAGAAGGTCCAAACTGGGTATTCGACTGAGTGAAATGGAAGTATCAGTTATTGATCATTGGATGAAAAACAAGTCTGAGTCTCATCAGTATGCAGAAAAACAAAGGAGTCAACATTGTTAGAACTGCAAAATTTGAGCAAGAAAGTAGGTAGTTCCACTCACATTAATGATGTGTCTTTGACACTAGAGAAAGGCTCTTTATATGTGCTGCTTGGCGCAACCTTGTCGGGAAAGACATCGTTAATGAGATTAATGGCTGGACTTGATAAGCCAACTTCTGGTGAGATTTTGATGAATGGCCAGAGCGTTCTTAAAACACCTGTTCAAAAACGTAATATTGCAATGGTTTATCAGCAGTTTATAAACTACCCCGGCTTTACCGTCTACGAAAACATTGCTTCTCCACTGCGTGTAGCGGGCGTTAATAAAAAGGCTATTGATATTCAAGTTCGAGAGGCAGCCGATTTGATGAAACTGACCCCTTACTTAGATAGAGGCGTTCTCAATTTGTCAGGTGGGCAACAGCAACGCACGGCACTTGCACGAGCTTTAGTGAAAGGCGCTGAACTGGTTCTGTTAGATGAACCACTGGCTAATTTAGACTATAAATTAAGAGAGGAGCTTCGTATAGAATTACCTCGAATCTTTGCTGAGGCTGGTGCCATATTTGTTTATGCTACGACTGAGCCACAAGAGGCATTACTGCTTGGCGGCAGGACGGTAACATTACGTGAAGGCAGTGTTACTCAGTTTGGTAAAACTATCGACGTGTACAATAACCCCACTAATCTTGAGACAGCACAGACTTTTTCAGACCCACCTATGAATGTAATCCCAATGCAAAAACGGGGCGTTGATTTTACATTTTCTGACGGCCAAGTGAGTTGTCCAAAAGATTTGCTTGGCCTGCCTGATGGTGCTTACAATATCGGTATTCGGCCTCATCACTTAATGCTAAATCAATCTGAGGCAACCACTCTTAAAATTCAAGCCCCTGTTTCTAGTACTGAAATTTCTGGATCTGAAACTTTTATTCATGTATCGCAGGACGACCTTAAATTAGTTGTATTGACGCATGGCGTTCATAGAGTCGGGATCGGTGATCACATTGATATATATTTAGACCCCTCAAAATTTTTTATATTCGATCAACACGATGCGCTTGTTTCGGCACCCAACGTGGGAATTGCCTAATGGCACAAATAACACTTGATAAGTTGGCACACTCTTACTTAAATAATCCTAAGACAGATGGTGATTTTGCCCTTAAGGAAATTGATTATGTCTGGGATGACGGTGGTGCTTATGCTCTTTTAGGTCCTTCTGGCTGTGGTAAAACGACGCTTCTGAACATTATATCAGGCTTGTTAGTACCATCAAAAGGAAGGATCTTATTTGATGACTGCAATGTCACAAACTTTCAACCTGAGCAACGTAATATTGCACAGGTTTTTCAGTTTCCAGTTATCTACGACACGATGACAGTACGCCAGAATCTAGAATTTCCTTTAAAAAATCGTAACGTTCCAAAGGCTGAAATAGCTAAACGTGTTGAGGAAATGATCGAGGTGCTTGATTTAGGTAATAAAGCCAATCTAAAAGCTCGCGGCCTAACGGCCGATGAAAAACAAAAAATTTCTCTGGGTCGTGGTCTCGTTCGTTATGATGTCAATGCCATCTTGTTTGACGAACCATTGACTGTTATTGATCCACATATGAAATGGCAGCTTAGAACTAAATTAAAAGACCTGCATCGTCAATTTAATCACACCATGATTTACGTCACTCACGATCAAACAGAGGCAATGACCTTCGCCGATAAGGTGGTGGTCATGTATGAAGGAGAAGTGGTGCAGATCGGGACCCCTGAAGAGCTTTATGATGAGCCAAAACATACTTTTGTTGGCTATTTCATTGGATCACCTGGTATGAACATCATTCCTGTCGATGTTGTGGGTAATCAAGCTAAAATCGGAATTCATTCAATCGATCTTAAAGGTGATTATGCTGATTTGACGGGAAAGGTTGAACTTGGAATTCGACCAGAGTTTGTCACACTGAATAAAACCGAATTAGGCATTCCTGTTCAAATCACAGGTATTGATGATATTGGCCGATTCAAAATTGTTCATGCCACAATTGATGGTTCTGAAATAAATATCGTTTTAAATGAAGGACAAAGCATTCCCTCAAATCCAAATATAGCACTCGAAACTTCACGCATCAATATATACCAAAACGACCACTTAGTTCGTCCCCTGGTTAACGGAAGAGGACTATAAGTCATGGAAAAAACCGACAACAATAAAGCATGGTTGCTGGTCATCCCTGTTTTTATACTAGTCGCTCTATCAGCGATCATTCCAATTATGACGGTTGTGAACTATTCAGTTCAAGATACCTTTGGTGGCAATAAATTCTTCTGGGTGGGTACAGAATGGTTTACAGACGTACTCAGATCCGAACGATTTCATAACGCACTAGGACGCAACCTACTGTTCTCATTTATTATTCTTTGTATTGAAATTCCTTTAGGCATTTGGATTGCACTGTCAATGCCTAGGAAAGGTATTTGGGTGCCAGTTTGTCTCATTATGATGGCACTTCCACTTTTAATACCTTGGAATGTTGTTGGTACGATATGGCAAATTTTTGCTCGTGGTGATATTGGTCTTCTCGGACATACGATGTCTTTACTCGGTGTCGATTACAACTATACCAATAATATTTTTGATGCTTGGGTCACTATTATTATTATGGATGTGTGGCACTGGACCAGCCTTGTAGTATTACTTTGCTATGCTGGCTTAGTGTCTATTCCAGAAGCTTATTACCAAGCCGCCAGAATTGACGGGGCATCGAAGTGGTCAATATTTCGATTTATTCAATTACCCAAAATGCGAGGAGTTTTAATCATAGCGTTTCTGCTTCGCTTTATGGATTCATTTATGATTTATACCGAACCTTTTGTTCTCACAGGCGGTGGTCCAGGAAACTCAACAACCTTTCTATCGATCGATCTCGTAAAGCAAGCTATTGGGCAATTTGATTTAGGTCCTGCAGCTGCCATGTCTCTGATTTATCAGTTAATCGTGCTTCTCATTTGTTATGTTTTTTTTACTGTGATGAGTCACGTGGGAACCGATAAGCCAATAGAGGAGAAAGTAGAATAATGCTTAACGATAATGGCCCAACAACACTGCTAGTCGATAGTGCAATGCGCGAAGAAAAAACGATCCCTAAGACCTTAAATTTGAAATGGATTACGCCTTCACTCTATGTCTTCTTTTTGATGTTGCCCATTTATTGGCTCATCAATATGAGTTTTAAAAGCAATCAAGAAATTCTTTCGACCTTCACCCTATTCCCTGAGAGCCCAACATTAAGTAACTATGTTGTCATATTTAGTGACCCATCTTGGTATAACGGTTATATCAATTCAATGATTTATGTGGCCTTAAATATGGTCATTTCGATTTCAGTTGCGCTGCCAGCTGCCTACGCATTTTCAAGGTATCGCTTTTTAGGCGATAAGCATATGTTTTTTTGGCTGTTATCTAATCGGATGGCACCTGCAGCAGTTTTTGTACTGCCCTTCTTCCAGCTTTATTCTTCTTTTGGTCTCATTGACACGCACATTGCGGTTGCGTTAGCGCATTGTCTTTTCAACGTGCCATTGGCTGTTTGGATTTTGGAAGGATTTATGTCAGGAATTCCCAAAGAGATTGATGAAACGGCCTATATAGATGGTTATTCATTTCCTAGATTTTTTGTGAAAGTCTTCATTCCATTGATTGCCTCGGGTATCGGTGTCGCAGCATTCTTTTGCTTTATGTTTTCTTGGGTTGAATTACTGATCGCTAGAACATTAACCACTGTTGATGCAAAACCAATCGCCGCAATAATGACTAGAACAGTTGGCGCAGCGGGTGTTGATTGGGGTGTATTGGCCGCAGCTGGAGTTCTTACCATTATCCCGGGCGTATTAGTTATCTATTTCGTCCGTAATTATATCGCTAAGGGCTTTGCCCTTGGCCGCGTTTAAACAACTCATCGGAGCGACAACAAATGGAACTCTCTTGGATGGCATGGACGGGACCTACCGCAATATTTTGGATTGGAATAGTCAGCTGCATACTTTCGATGTGTATATGGGAGTATTTTTCACCGGGTGGTAATCCACGGATCGGTATTCTTCGATTTGAAACCACTCGAGGTGATCGTCTATTCATTTCGCTGATCGGCACAGCCTTTATTCACCTTGCATGGTTAGGATTCATTGGTGCAGCTGGATTATGGTGGGCTCTCGGTATTTCATTTTTTTACGCCATCGGTGTTTTTAAAACAGTGTAATGGCAAACTTGGGCGCGCTTTTATAGGCACGTTCTTTAACTACGCATTAACCCTTAGGAGGATTAAAATGCGAATACATGGACTAAAGTCAACAGCAATAGCTGGTCTGATGATAGGAATGAGTTCTGCACAAGCTGATATGGCAGCCGCAGACAAGTTTCTAGCGGATGAGATTGCGGGCGTATCAGTTTTAAGCGCCGAACAGCAAAAAGCAGAAATGAAGTGGTTTATTGATGCAGCAAAACCTTATACCAACCTAAGAATTAAAGTTGTTTCTGAGACTATTGGTACTCATGAGTATGAGTCTAAAGTACTTGCGCCAGCTTTTACCGCCATTACCGGTATTGAAGTGATCCATGACTTGATCGGTGAAGGAGACGTCGTTGAAAAACTTCAAACTCAAATGCAATCTGGTGAGAATATTTACGACGCTTATGTCAATGACTCTGATTTGATTGGAACCCATTGGCGTTATAACCAAGTTCGTAATTTAACTGATTGGATGGCGGGAGAAGGTAAAGACGTTACAAATCCTGGTCTTGATCTAGCTGATTTTATTGGAACTTCTTTTACAACTGCACCCGATGGCAAGCTTTATCAGTTACCTGACCAGCAGTTCGCAAACCTTTACTGGTTTCGATACGATTGGTTCAACGATAAAAAGAATATGGCCGATTTCAAAACTCAATATGGTTATGATCTCGGTGTTCCAGTGAATTGGTCAGCCTACGAAGATATTGCTGAATTTTTTACTGGACGTGACCTCTCTCGTTTAGGGGTAGATGGCAGCGTCTATGGCAACATGGACTATGGTAAAAAAGATCCGTCACTTGGCTGGCGCTACACGGACGCATGGATGTCTATGGCTGGCATGGGCGACATTGGTGAACCAAACGGTCTTCCTGTAGATGAATGGGGCATTCGTGTCAACGATAAGTCACAGCCTACAGGTTCTTGTGTTGCACGTGGTGGAGCCACAAACTCTCCAGCAGCAGTTTACGCTGTAGAGAAAGCCATTGAGTGGCTAAAAAAGTACTCTCCTCCTGAAGCAGCTGGCATGACATTTGGTGAAGCGGGTCCAATTCCTGCTCAAGGTAATGTGGCGCAGCAAATGTTTTGGTACACCGCCTTTACTGCAGCAACGGTTAAGCCCGGTCTGCCTGTAATGAACAAAGACGGCACACCAAAATGGCGAATGGCACCATCACCACACGGAGCTTATTGGAAAGAAGGTACTAAAATTGGTTATCAAGACGCCGGTTCATGGACTCTCATGCAATCTACCCCCGTTGACCGTGCTCAAGCGGCTTGGTTATATGCTCAGTTCGTTACCTCAAAAACGATCGATCTGAAAAAATCTGATGTAGGACTTACATTCATTCGTGAATCAACCGTTAATTCAGAGCATTTCACCCAACGTGCTAATAAGCTCGGTGGTTTAATCGAGTTCTATCGTTCACCAGCGCGTGTTCAGTGGTCACCCACAGGTACTAATGTTCCTGATTATCCAAAACTGGCACAGTTGTGGTGGCAGAATATTGGCGATGCAATGTCTGGTGCTAAGTCAGCACAAGGTGCATTGGATAGTCTATGTGCCGCACAAGAAAAAGTGCTTTCTCGCATAGAGCGTGCGGGTGTTCAAGGTGAACTTGGCCCTAAGTTAAACGATGAAAAAGATGCTAGTTACTGGTTGGCACAATCAGGCGCTCCAAAGGCTAAACTGGCCAATGAGAAACCCGCAGGCGTCACTGTTTCATATGATGAGCTGGTAAAGAGTTGGACTCAGTAGTCTGTATCTTGAGTAGAAAAACTGAGCTTATTTTCTGTTAGCAGTCGCTAAAGTAGATGGGCTCTTAAGACCTGGGGCAACCCAGGTCTTTTTTAACTTTGCTTATATATAGAGACAGCGACGGTGGACTCAAGCTTCTTTAAAACAGGTTACGGTAATTCATCATAAATCATTTTCACCTCGTAATTAAAGTATCTCGGGCTAAGGCTTGTTCACGGCTGAATGACTCAATCAAAATCAAGTTTCAAGTTTCAAGTTATCGACAGTGTAAGACTCTATATCGCAGTGAGCTCAATCCATTAATAATTATTATAGAGCAGTGATTATGGAAAACTAATGAAAAATAATTTTTTTAATACCGATCTATTGACTGGTAAAACAATTGTAATAACAGGTGCGGGTCGGGGCATTGGTCTTGATGTAGCCACTCTCATGGCCAATTGTGGGGCAAAAATAATAGCGCATAGTGGTCGACAAGGGACAGCAAAAAACCTCGCTGGCATTTCAGACTCTGTGCTTGAGGCTGATTTTACAGACCCAAAGTCAGTCAACGCATTTATCGAATTTGTAAAAGCTGAGACATCAGTTATTGATGTTTTGGTTAACAATGCAGGAACTATGCTAGGCCGATTTGACGCCGATAAAATAACCGTCGAACAATATCAACAACTGGTTAGCCTTAACCAAACTTCTGTCGTTCAAATTACCAGTGCCTTGATTCCATGGCTTCGTAAATCTCCAAATGCTTCCATCATTAATACGGTATCTATCTCTGCTACCACCGGTGGCAGTGCGGGTTCATCAATTTACAGCGCTACAAAGGCTTTTGTCAGCACTTACACGAAGGCGCTAGCCAGAGAACTGGCACCAGACAATATTAGGGCTAATGCGGTTTCGCCAGGAACGATAGCAACAGACTTTCATAAGCGCTATTCAAGTGAAGAAAAACTGGCGTTAACACGACGCTCTATTCCCTTACAGCGCCTAGGTGCTCCCGAAGATTGTTCGCCCACATACGTATTTTTGTCGTCTGAAAGATTGTCCGGCTATATCACAGGTCAAATTGTAGAGATTAACGGAGGCCAATTGATTATTTAAGCACGACTTCTATCAAATCAGTATATCTGAGACATATCAGAATTTTAAAAATACTAAAGGAGAAACAAATGACAAGTAAAATTAAGGTCGGTATCAATGGGTTTGGACGTATCGGACGCATGGTTTTTCGGGCTATAAAAAAAGATTTTGCCCAACTAGAAGTTGTAGCCATCAACGATCTACTCGATAACGATTATCTTGCTTATATGTTAAGTTATGACACCGCACACGGACGTTTTGAGGGTGATATTAGGCTTGATGGTAATCATTTTATAATTGATGGCAAACGCATACGGTTATCTGCCGAACGTAAGCCTGAAGAATTAAAGTGGGGTGATATTGGAGTTGACGTAGTACTCGATTGCACAGGTTTTTTTCTTTCCCAAAAAAGTTGTCTAGGGCATATTGCCGCTGGTGCTAATAAAGTCGTCCAGTCGGCGCCCCCGAGTGACGATACACCCATGTTTGTTTATGGCGTAAACCATCAAAAATATGCGGGTCAAAGTATAGTTTCTGCTGCATCGTGTACCACTAACTGTTTGGCGCCTATTGCTAAAATCATCAACGACAATTGGGGGCTTAAACGTGGTTTGATGACCACAGTTCACGCTGTAACAGCATCCCAAAAGACGGTTGATAGCCCATCGAGCAAAGACTGGCGTGGTGGTCGTTCTGTATTTGAGAATATTATTCCGTCCTCCACCGGAGCAGCAAAAGCGGTCGGCGTAGTTTTACCTGAGCTTAATGGCAAATTGACAGGCATGGCTTTTCGTATTCCTTCTGTCGACGTTTCCGTGGTTGACTTGACGTGTGAGTTAACCAATCCAGCATCTTATGAAGACATTTGTAGGGCTGTAAAAGCGGCTTCTGAAGGATCAATGAAGGGTACATTGCAGTATACCGAAGATAAAGTGGTCTCTTCAGATTTTCGCGGCGTCAGCGCGTCGTCAATCTTTGATGCCGGTGCCGGTATTGCTCTAGATGACACATTTGTCAAGCTGGTATCTTGGTATGACAACGAATATGGTTATACCTGTAATATGCTGCGATTGGCGGAACATATTACGTCTTAAATTTACACGCTAGCTCAAGAATAAAATTCAGTGGGTGATTTAAAGGGTCACGGTTATCATCCCTTCAACCGACGTTCTAGAATATTGGGGACAAGATTAGCACACCAAGACTGTTCCAATTAATAAAGACTTTTGGTAGATGTCTACGGATTCTGTGGTGCAGCTATGTACTCTCATTATCAGGGAAAATAGCTATTATTCATGTTCAGAAAGTGACTTAGTGACTCCCTTAATTAACCGTTATCAATTCTCGCTAAAATCCTGCTTAAAAGGTTAAGTTAGGTTATCAGCTCTCGATCTATTCTCGATAACTTTATCAATACAGCGAACCACTAATTTGTTTAACGCGTCTTGATCGAAGGTAGTGATATTTGATTTTTTAGAATGGTGCATTAAGGCAGAGAGAGCCGCACCCAGCTCAGATGCAGCCATCGCAGCAGACAAACCATCTTTCATTACCTCAACAAAATAGGGGTAAAACAAGTGACCTGTAATTCGAGCATCACCACGACCAACAGCATGCTTTCCGTTTAATGATGGTTCAACTAGTGGGTCATCAAATTCTTCAGCAACTTTTCTTGAATCTTCAACATCTAATGGCAAATGAATTAGGTATTGTTCATTTTGATATTGATAGCAGGTCAACGAGCCACCATTTGAAAAACCTAATGCAAATGTCATGCTCGGCTCCATATGAGGATTATGATTCTTAGTAAAACGTTGTGTAATATTCAAAAGCACTTCATTCGACATTTCATCAGGAAAAATAGGTGTTCCAAACTTCTCTATTAATTCATCATCATTCAAACAAACAATAATATCGTTATTGCCGATGCGCGGCATGATGCTATCAAACCCAATGCCCGTAGGTATTATTATTTGTGGCCCTAAGTAACTATTGAGGTAACCAGGTGTAATGATCGGAATGTTATCAGCGCGACGAAACCTCGTTTTAATTTCATCATCTAAACTATCAATAGGCGGGTGAGGAGATACCAAAAGGTAGGTTCGGCCATAAGCGTTACCGTTATAACATTCGCGGGGCCCCCATATATGCGTGTGAACCTGAACTACATTTACATCGTTAAATACGTGATCATCAATTTCTTGTTGTGCAATAGATGAACGATCGTCAGGTAAAATAATTTTGAATTGGACATCAATTTGCATCGCACTATAAAGTGCCACTAAGCCCAAAAAGGCATTACTAGTGTTTCCCCCAGAGGTTGGAGCTGAAACGTTTTCCCTAGAAATAAAGTACTCTTGATGATTCTTGTCGTCTAGTTGTAAATAGAATCCGTCTTTACTTTTAGACACCTTTTCGAGTGGAACTTTGTTGTATCGAAACTCAGGAATATCAACAAAATTCTTTACATAATAATCATTAACAGGTACTCCAATAGCTCGCATTCTGGGCATGACTGATGACGCTGATTTTTTTGTCGTCACTTGTTTCTCCTCTTTTATTATTTTTAATATAACGTAGAAGGATTGCGTGTTTTTTAAAAAAAATTTATAGGGGTATAAATTTAAGCTAATTAAGAGAGTAAAGTATTAGATACTAGTATTGTTCCCCAAGATCTTATTCTGGATTGAATACCTTCATCGCAGTTAAGTGTTATTACTAATAATTTTTAAATGTCTTAAAAGTTATCAAATCAATTAAAAAAACATAACCAGTTTAACTAGATCACAAAGTCCTCAAGCTTTTTCGGTACCAAAATATTCTTCATAACAACGTACTTAGGCATACCTCGGTCATCATAATCTGGGTAGGATTCACCCTGAATCAATGGGTATAAATAATCTCGACACTTGTCAGTAATACCAAAACCATCGACTGAAATGAAATCAAGCGGCATCATCTTTTCTACGTTCGCAACGTCAGCCAAATTGGCACTTCCTATTTCCCAGCGATATGGTTTATCAGATAGGCGCTTAATTGTAGGCATGATGGCATTTTTACCTTCAAGTGCTAATTCAACACCCACTTTTCCAAGCGCATAGGCTTGTTCAACATCACTGGCTGAGGCAAGATGACGTGCGGCACGCTGCAGATAATCGGCAACTGCCCAATGAAATTTATAGCCATGAGCCTCTTTAATCATATTGGCAACCACGGGTGCTGCACCACCCAATTGGGCGTGTCCAAAGGAATCTCTTGTTCCCTGCTCCGCAAGGAATGTACCGTCAGAATAATGGGCCCCTTCTGACACAACAACGGTACAATATCCGTGGGTCTCTACTTTGTTTTTTAAGGCGGCAAGAAATTTATTTTGATCAAAATCAATTTCGGGTAGTAGCAGCAAAACAGGCACGTTGTAGTCTTCGATCAAACCACCCGCAGCAGCTATCCAGCCGGCGTTTCGACCCATGACTTCCAGTACAAAAACTTTGGTTGATGTTTTAGCCATTGAATTGACATCAAATGAAGCTTCCAGAGCTGATACTGCAATGTATTTTGCAACCGAGCCAAAGCCCGGGGAGTTATCAGTAATTGGTAAATCGTTATCGACTGTTTTAGGTATGTGGATGGCTTGAACAGGATAACCCATTTTTTCTGATAACTGAGATACTTTGTAACAGGTATCGGCTGAGTCACCGCCACCATTATAAAAAAAATAACCAATGTTATGGGCTTTGAAAACGGCAATGAGTCGCTCGTATTCACGCTTATTTTGTTCAAGACTTTTCATTTTAAAGCGGCAGGAACCAAAGGCACCTGAGGGTGTTTTTTTGAGTGCAGCAATATCCGCGTCTGATTCAAGCGATGTATCGACTAACGCTTCTGTCAACGCACCAACGATTCCGTTGCGGCCAGCGAAAACGTTGCCAATTCGATCACTATTCTGACGACAGGTTTCGATAACACCACAAGCTGATGCATTGATGACAGAAGTAACACCACCCGATTGGGCGTAGAAGGCATTTTTAATACTCATTCATTAATACTCTTTAAGTGTCTCTAAGATATAAAACTAAGTCTTCAGCAAGACCACATATTCATTGAGATCAACAGAATAAAATAGAACTGGATTGCGCCTCTCGCCACAATGAATAGTTCTGCTTTAACAATAACAATTTAATTAAGCGGTAACTCTATACTGAGTTATCATGCCGTCAGCATAAAAGTATAAAAGACCTATAGACCAATATCAATTAACCAAATAGAGTCCAGCCTCTACTTTGTACCAACCCCCTAGCTTTGTTGTCAGTAAAGTCAAATGCGTGTTCGATTAAAGCTAGACTTTAAACCGTCATTTTTGTGCTTTAATTTAATTGTGAACCCATATTAAATAACCTTCGTATAAATAATAAGTTAACAATCTTTCCATTAATACGGAATGGTTGCGCTATTTGTCTGTCAGTTTATATTTTAATTTTTATTTACAGGATTTAATCATGAAAAAAACAATTGTTAGCACACTAGTACTATTTGCAGCTTTAAATGTAGGCACGGTCTTCGCTGGTAGCTGTCCAATGGATATGAAACAGATTGATTCAGCAGTCGGAAATTCATATTTAAATTCAACAGACTTGGACAAGGTTAAAGCGCTGCGCACTGAAGGTGAAAAATTACATAAATCTGGTAACCACTCTGGATCAGTTGCGGCCCTAAGCAAAGCTAAAGATTTATTAGGTATTTAGTAGCCGTTTAAATTGGGGGTTGCTTTAGGTTTGAGCAATCCCTCAATTACATTAACCAATGACGTAACAGACCTATTGTAATAGTGACTCAATAATTAAGGTTGTATTCCAACATTTCCGCCTGATCCCAGATAAAAATTAAACCAATATCACTTTCATTCAAAGACAATTTGAACTGATTGACCTGTTTTTGAATTATAAGCGACTATACCCCCAGAGGCTACGCTAATACCACTGACCGCTTGAATAACGACTTGATGAGTAACCATTAAGGTTAAATTTTTTTCGTCAAAGCCTTTTAACTTTATTTGTAACAGTTTTAATGTTTCATCACGATTAGCATACGTCTGAAAGAACGAATTAAGACCTTTGAAAGGTACTACAGCACCCAAATTCAACAGTTCAGCGGTTTCAATACAGCGACACCAATAGCTCGAATAAACCTTGTCAAACACTAATCCCGCTTGCCTTACTTGAAGTCCTAACAGTGTTGCCTGACTTCGTCCGACGTTGTCTAGATTTCGCTGAGTGTCGCATTGGTCAATGACGAATTCATCGGGATCTCCAAAGCCAGGAGCAAGTGCATGTCGCATCAAAAAAACATTAGCATCAATTTCATTTAACTGATCTATAGTTGAAACTGTTACCCCTGCTGCAAAAACGCTTTGACTCAGACTTATCCCAATAGAGCTTATTAATATTAAACAGCGCCAAAACATTCTATACCTCACTATTAATGTACCCAATACAATCAAGAATCAGTAATCTAATGATTCAAATTCCAACCTGATTACATTGTTGATTTTGCACCCTATTTTTTCAAGATTACATTTAGTATTGTATATTACCCTGCTTCTGTAATATATTTTACTTCACTCAGTGTTTGACGCATCACTTGACGTCACAAGAGGGCATAAAAAATAACTTAAGTTAAGACCATTTAGGTCCATAATCATCTGTATGGCGTAAAGTTAAGAATCAATAATGTTGTCGTTAATGAAAAAAATGCCTCACGAACTAATATTGTGGCAGAAACCGGAATAATGCGGTTTAACTTAAGAACACTAGTAAAGGTAGGGAATGCGCTTTAGCCGTTAGCCTTAAAAAATTGATTTGAGTTTGAGAAATTCTCAATGAAATTAACCCTGTCAAATAATTAAGGCTTCACGTCCACAATGGTTAAATTAAGAATATGAATCTGAAGCTACCCATTAGGGTATACCAAAGAAAGTTAAATCTGATTGATCTTGACCGTATTAATGAAATTATAAAAGTGGCGATATATACCTGGCAATTGCCAGAACGTGTCAAACGAATTAGTTGGCCACTTTATCGTTATCAAGAAGACGACTTGGTACATATGCAATGGCTAATTGCAGAATTAGAAAATTTTGGCATCGTTGGTCTGGCTGCGTTGGAAGAAACTGATTTAATCAAAACTCCTGATGCTAAACGCCCTTTGTTGTTTCACGGCTTATATGTTGATCCAATGTACCACCGCCAAGGAATAGCCTCACAGTTGGTCGGTGAAGCTGAATTAACTGCAGCTAAATTGAATGTAGATGGCTTACTAGTCAAGGCTCAAGTTGATGCAGTTCCTTTCTTCAAAAAACTGGGGTTTACCAAGCTGACCGTTAAAGATATTTCACGCGACTATGTTTACCGCTATTGGAAAGCCATCTGATCAAGAAAAGAGTGATATGACGTTTTATTTGCAATTTTTACGTCAAACTATTCGAATAAATGCCACTTTTGACGATTTAGAAATATTGAACGCATTCTCTCTTTTTCTTTATAAAGGATATTTGTTGTTGAGAATCAACAAACCAGCACTTAATGTTAAATAAGCAAAAAAATTTTATTTATGGAGTTATGAAAAAGTTATTATCCGTTGGTTACGTTAGAATTTACTGTTGTTCTTAGATTCAAATTTAATTTTATACCGTTCAGTCTGATTACTTAACGTTTAATTTTGTTCAATTGTCACCATTTATGCATTGAAAAAGGTTATTATTTTAGTCAGCCAGAATGATTTTGGCTTGGAGAATAAATATGAACACCCTACAGAATATATCAACACTACCAGTGGTCAGTTTATTGGATGCTGGAAGTATTGCGACTCCTTCATACTCAAAGTCCGAACGAGCGCAGCTGAGAACAAGAATAATTCAGTTACTGAAAGAAAAAGATGCCGTATTGGTAGCACATTATTATGTGGACGCTGAAATACAGGAGCTTGCTGAAGAAACGGGAGGTACCGTCGCTGACTCACTTGAGATGGCCCGTTTTGGAACCAGCCATCCGGCCTCTACCCTCGTTGTTTCAGGTGTGCGTTTTATGGGTGAGACCGCTAAAATACTCAACCCTGAAAAGACGATTGTTATGCCAACGTTAGAAGCAGAGTGTTCATTGGATATAAGCGCGCCTGTCGACAAATTCAGTCAATTCTGTGATCAAAATCCAAATCGAACGGTTGTAGTCTATGCCAATACTAGTGCAGCCGTCAAAGCGCGAGCTGACTGGGTAGTCACATCTGGCAATGCGGTTGCTATTATTGAACATTTATGGCAAAAAGGACAAAAAGTACTCTGGGGGCCAGACAAGCATTTAGGCCGATACATACAACAAAAAACAGGGGCTGACATGTTAATTTGGGATGGTGCCTGCGTTGTCCATGAGGCATTTAAATCCGATACCTTAAAGAACTTGAGAAAACATTATCCAAACGCTGCAGTGCTTGTGCACCCTGAATCACCTATGGATGTTATTGCGCAAGCAGACGTAGTCGGATCAACCACTCGTTTAATTCAAGCCGTCTCTCAGTTATCTAACAGCCAATTCATTGTTGCTACCGACAATGGAATTTTCCATAAGATGAGGCAGGTAGCTGGCGATAAACAACTGATAGAAGCACCAACTGCAGGTGAAGGTGCTACTTGTGAAAGTTGTGCGCATTGTCCTTGGATGGCAATGAATAGCCTGAATAATTTAACGAGTACTTTGGAAAGTATGAATAACGAAATCACCATTGACGAACCCACTCGTTTAAAAGCAATACAACCTTTACTCAAAATGTTGGCCTTTAATGAAAATAAAGCGCAATAAGGTTAGCGCTAATAGACAAATGAGTGTCTCAAATAACAGCTTCTTGCCCAATAAGCTACTAGCACCTTAGGCTAATGGGTTAGGTTTATCAAAAACACTGGGCGTTAATCTCAAGGAAAAAAATGAACTTACTAATTACAGGCGGAACTGGTTTTATTGGCTCAGCTCTTTGTACTCGATTACTAGATGAAAAACATAGTATTGTTGTGTTGAGTAGATACCCTGAAAAAATCAAGCTACCGATTAGATCTGTGTCGAGTTTAAATCACTTAACCAATGATGATGTTTTTGATGTGGTTATTAATCTTGCAGGTGAACCCATTGCCGATAAACGCTGGAGCGACCAACAAAAAAATCTGATTTATAGTAGCCGAATAGTGGCTACCGAAACACTGATTACTTATTTAAAAAATTCAAAAAATAAACCTAAGCTATTAATCAGTGGATCAGCTATTGGCTACTACGGCGTTAACGAAACAGATGATATTATTGATGAAAATTCAGGTTATGATGATAGTTTTTCTAGTAATTTATGCCAAAAGTGGGAAGCTTCTGCCCTAAAAGCTGAGCCACTTGGGATTCGCACCTGTCTTCTGCGTACGGGCATTGTGCTGGGCAAGAATGGTGGCGCATTAAGTAAAATGTTACCCCCCTTCAAGATGGGACTGGGGGGTAAAATAGGTCACGGTGAACAATGGATGCCTTGGGTTCATTTGGATGATTTGGTTGGCATTATTATATACTGCATCAATAATGATAATTTAAAAGGCCCCGTTAATGGTACATCGCCCAACCCAGTCATCAATCAGGTATTTACTAAAACACTGGGTCTGGCTTTAAAGCGTCCTACTATTTTTCCGATGCCTAAGGTAGTTATAAAATTATTAATGGGCCAAATGGGCGAGGAACTTTTGTTGGTAGGAAAAAAAATATTACCGCAAAAAGTTTTAGATGCCGGTTATGATTTTAAGTATAAAACGCTGGATGACGCATTAAAAAATATAGTGTGAATATCCCTATCAGACATGAAATAAAATATAAACCGTTCAACCACTTTATTACGATCGATTAACGGGCCAAAACTAAAAACAAAAAGTGACTTAGATCACCCAGAATTCGCCTCAGGCTATTAACTATGGACCTAATAATATTTGACCTCGATGGAACATTGCTCAATCGAAGTTCACAAATATCCGAATATACCAGTGAGACACTTAAGCTACTATCAGAACGAGGAATTGCCTACACTGTTGCTACAGGACGCACCCTTCACGGTGCACAACAAATTTTAGAAGGTCACCACTTCAATCTGCCACACGTTTACAAAAATGGGGTCATGATTTGGTATCCAGCCCAACAACAATTTTCAAATAGTACTACGTTGACAGCTTCAGAGCTTGGAGACGTCGTTCAAGACTGCCTCCAACAAGGATTAACGCCCTTCGTCTTCACCCTAGATAAAAATCATCAAAGTACCGTGTATTATTCAGCGCTTCGGTCTAAAGCCGATCAGGTTCTCGTCGAGGGGTTTTGTAATGATAGTCATGTTACAACGCGATCACTTGAAGAGTTGCCATTAGATGCCAGTGTCACTCACATTAATTCGATAGGTGCCTTAACTGCCATTGATGCAATGATGCAGAGTATTGAAAAAACGCCACAACTTGTTGCTTATTCAGGCGTTGCAATAGAAGGTGCCCAATGGCATTGGATAGATATTCATCACAGTGGCGCCAGTAAGGGCATAGCCATAGAAGCACTGAAAAAATTATTTGAATACAAACGTGTCATTTGCTTTGGTGATAGTGACAATGATCTCAGTATGTTTGCAACTGCTGATGAATGTTACGCGACAGCTAATGCCAACGAAGCGATTAAATCTGCTGCGACGGCAATTATAGGACATCATGATGAAGACGGTGTTGCCAGATTTCTACGAGAACGATTTAAACTAGATTCAGTTGAGAGTTAAAACTGAGTTTTGAGCTCTGTCAAAATGGAAGTGAGATTATTTGAAACAATTGAATTTTGACAATAACAACCTCAATGGAGATGTCCCATTGAGGTTTTCAGCAGACAATTAAATAGACGCGCCTTCTCTTTGAATAGCAACCCAGCCTTCAATTGCACCATCGACTTTAATAGGAAGCACCCGCCAATACATGATAAACGGAGTACCATCTTTTTTGTAATTGATGGCTTTTCCTTCAAAGTCAGTACCTGTTTTCATTGCGTTGGTGAGTCTGTCAATCACTTTTTTATCTGTACCCACGCCCTGAAGAATTCGAGGGGTTTGGCCCAAAACTTCTACCGGGTCATGGCCCGTAAGAGTTTCAAAAGCTTGGTTGGCATAGATCACTTTCCCTTCTAATGATGCATCAGTGACTAGAATCGAATCAAAGCTATTTTCAGCTAACACCTTTAGTAAGGCTAAGCTTATATCTGCTTTTTCTAATAGAGTATCGATTGTAAAAGACATAACATTTCCAGTTGATTATTGAACCCTTATTACGTAGTGAGCGTCTATTCAGATCACTAAATAGAAAAATAGTTGTCTCCTGATATTTATTTTTAATATTTCATTACCCACGGCAGGATTCGACTTTAAGGTTGAATCTAGGGAGGCAAGTGAACATAGATTGCGACTTGAAATTATAAAAAGCACCCCTACTTCTTATGATCATTCCTTCATTTTATGCTTACTAGCAAACAAGTTTGCTCGTTAAATCTGAAATAGTTAATTTCTTCTACCGACACTTTAACCAATGGCGCAAACCGATACGACGACTCAAGTAAACAGTTCTAAATCTAAGCTTCTCGTTTCATTAAAAGATTTATGGCCCTTTTTAAAGCCTTATCGCCTGCAGGTAGGCATTGCTTTTATATTACTCACTCTGGCCTCTGTCGCAATTCTGATTGTTCCGCTGGCATTTCGTGATCTAATTGATATCGGCTTTGGCAAAACCAGTGGAACAGCACCGACCATTAATATTGATACAAAGTTTGGTGTTCTGTTTGGTGTAGCTGCATTTTGGGCGCTCATGGTTGCTTCACGTTACTACATGGTTTCATGGATAGGTGAAAGAGTAACGGTAGATCTACGTAGTGCAGTTTATGCCAGCGTGTTAAGGCAATCACCGCAGTTTTTTGAAACCTTACAAACAGGCGAAGTCTTGTCCCGTTTAACGGGTGATACGACGCTGATTCAAACCGTTGTAGGCGGTTCTGCATCGATGGGTCTTCGTAGCTTATTTCAATTTACGGGCGGCATGATTATGCTTGCAGTCACGAGTTTTTATTTATTTTCGATCAATATTGGTATGATGGTTTGCCTAATTTTTCCCATCGTGCTCATTGGCCGCTCAGTCAAAAAACTCTCACGTGAATCACAAGACAGAATTGCCGATAGCTCAGCCATGGCAGGTGAAATTTTAAATGCAATGCCAACAGTTCAATCTTATACGCAGGAAACGCGTGAAACTAACCGTTTTACTGAGAGCGCACAATTAAGCTTTCTCACCGCCATCAGGCAAGTAAAAGTCAGAGCCCTTCTGACCGCCGTTATTATCATTGCCGTGATGGGTACAATTATCTTTGTATTGTGGTTAGGTGCACGCCAGGTGAGTGAAGGCGTAATGACGGGTGGCGAGTTGGCATCATTTGTACTGTATGCTGCCATGGTGGCCGGGAGTATCAGTACAATGGCACAGGTATGGGGCGACATGATGAGAGCTGCGGGTGCCACTGAACGTTTGCTCGAATTATTGCATACTAAAACAGCCGTGACTGAGGTGCCTAACCCATTACCATTATCCAACGATTCAATGGCTAATATTCAGTTTAATAGTGTCGACTTCAATTATCCATCGCGCCCGCTTAATCCCGCGCTAAAAAATATTAATTTAAAAATTAATGCAGGTGAAACTGTCGCATTTATTGGGCCATCAGGTGCAGGAAAAACCACTATTTTTCAATTATTGTTAAGGTTTTACGATGTCCAAAATGGCAGCATAACCATTAATAATCAGAACATTAGAGACATCAGTTTGCATGATTTACGTCGACTGATAGCCGTCGTGCCTCAAGACCCCGTTATTTTTTCTGCCAACCTATTTGAAAATATACGTTATGGACAACCTGACGCTACAGATGAAGCCGTTATTACTGCCGCTAATGCAGCACAAGTAGAACAATTTTTACCGCAACTGCCAAATGGTTACGAAACCTTCTTAGGTGAGCGTGGCACCCGCTTGTCGGGCGGACAGCGACAACGCATCGCCATTGCACGTGCCATATTAAAAGATGCACCTATTTTATTATTAGACGAAGCCACCAGTGCGCTGGATGCTGAATCTGAAATACTGGTGCAAGAAGGACTGAATGCCGCCATGCAAGGCAGAACCACTCTGATTATTGCACACAGGTTAGCCACCATAAAAAAAGCTGATAAAATAATTGTTATGGAAAGTAGCGCAATTGTAGAAACCGGTGACGCTGAGGCACTTCGTAAAAAAGGGGGGTTGTATGCACGGCTGGCTCAATTACAATTTGAAAACTAAACTCACAAACCGATTGAAATAATAGTGGGGTTATTGAGATAGTTAATTTCAGCCCATTTATCTAATACTTAATTAACGTGTAGATAATTCTATCGTTAAACTAACCAGTAAAGCGACGCACAGTCTCATCATCCAATTAAACTGGTGTGTTGTTCACTTGCTGACTATTGTACGACTGCGTAAATCAGTAGGAATTGATCTAGAATACTAATAAACATTACGTTTTACGTACGTGTGTTGAGGATGCTTTTGTGTATACCGCATTGTCTACCCTGTCCCTGTAATCGCGAGAAATCACAAGGAATATAAGGGGTTACGGATATAAATGGTGCCCAGAGCCGGTATCGAATTTAGATGTTAAAGCATTGTTTTTTATAGATATTAAGCTTATAGCATTCGAATTATACCAACAAATATACCAACAAATATTTTCGGTGGAAATTGGTTTAAAAGTTAGCCTAAAAGCCAAAATATCCATTTTGGAGATATAAAAATGTAGCTACCGGGTCGTTCACTAGCCTATGAAGCTCTAGACTTTTGACCCACCCTACCCAATACTTCTTTTGGTTAGCTTTAGAACACCAGTGCTTTAGCACCGTTCTATATGTTAACAAGTGTAGACTTTTGACCCACCCCAATACCTGGCTTTTCTTAGCGTTTAAAACAAGGTCATTTTAGCACCGTTCTATATGTTGACAGATGTAGACTTCTGACCAGCCCCTACCGACATACGAACGAAACCCGAAAAGTTCAAGTTCTAGAAGAACGCCGCGATACGAATCACCCGTAACACTAATTACCAGAAAGTACCTTTTTTCTTGTGGCAGATATCGCAAAGAATTAGATGCTAAATGCTTGATTCACATTGCCAAAACATAGCTGACTTGTCTGGGTTATTTCTAGCTGTATCGAACGTTAAACTGTTGATTTAAAAATGATTAAAGCATCATACTTGTCGGCAGCCAAATAAACCTATCTGAGACGCCCTCAGTTGCCCGTCACGGGGTTAATGGATAAAAGAAGTGGCATAGTAATGTCTTGGTCGTATGGCCTCCTATAGTCTGACTTGAACAGTCAATCCATAAACGCCAATATTAGAGGATGCAAGCTAGATTTAAGCCTGTATAACCCAATAATTACGTTAGAGTTATCCAACCAGTCCATCTCATTCCTGCAATGATTCCTGTAATGGCTCATGTGTTGTAACTTCTGTAACACGTCTTTTGTGACAGCTGAGCACAATTGGGTACGGGGGGGTGGATATACCTTTAGCTACTCGCGTAGATCCCGCCGATATACAAAATAAAAAATTAATTGAGTTACACTTTAGAGCGCTTCAGG
>OJEJ01000193.1_pt1 | contig 29300 bp, 22 predicted proteins | sample 1593271 | NCBI WGS metagenome assembly OJEJ01 (sample SAMN05416877, study PRJEB24817) | seawater metagenome | isolation source: Sea water | place: Canada:Atlantic | collected 2013-11
AGCCCTTCGTTTATAAGGCTCTGTAAATCTGCAACTATTGAGTGGGAGTAATAACACGCCCTACAACCCCCATTCCTACGTTATTTTGTAGTTACGCGATAGTTACACACCCCTTGTAACTAAGGAATAATGTGCTCATCCAAAGGATATTGATAGCAGCATAAATACTAAACTAAAAGTAAAGGGTGAGTGTGTATGTTTTGCAGCCGTTGCCACTACCGATCTCTTTTGGGCTCCTTTAAATACTCAGTACTTTATTTGATCAACAGAGGAACTGAGTGAGGACTTTTTAGCATTTAGTACGCTCTTTTTACTGGGGATAGTCTGCTCCTGAGTTTTAGGCATTGCGAAAAAGCGATGGCATATTTGCACAACAATATGGCGAGGCACCTCAAGAACGAAGTGCCTAATACCTCTTGCAATTTTTTCTTTTCTATTATAACTTTAGTATAATAGTGAAGATTAGTGCACGGCCATTTATAGAGGCTTCGCGCGCCCCGCGATCGTGTCAATGAGGGGGAAACTCTCATTGAAGAGAAGAATAACTGACGCCATAAATGGCGCAATAAGGGGCTGTTAATGTTTGATGTGGTTACTAATAGTGACGTAAATAGCAATTCACCTTTCCGACGAAGCGCAATAAAAAATACTGGCTTTAACCCATTTAGCAACCAGTAGCAGATAGGCCACATGGAAACTATACGAACACCTTTGCCAATCAGGACTACGCTAGCTTATGGAATCGGGGAGGTGGGCGAGGTCGTTTTCCTGGGCATGTTTAACACCTTTATCGTCATTTACTACAACCAGGCAATAGGTCTTTCCAATTCGCTGATAGGCACTGCGATCATGCTTGCTACGATCGGCGACGCTATCTCCGACCCTATGGTTGGGATGATTTCTGATCGCTGGCGTTCGCGGTTAGGCAGACGCCACCCCTTTCTTTTTACCGCGCCTATTCCCCTTGCTGTCTCTCTTTACGCAATTTTCAGTCCACCGGATTTTCTAACGGGGGGCGTTGCAGGTGAACCCAATCAGATATGGCTGTTTGCCTGGTTAGCTGTTTGGACTATATGCGGGCGCGTGTTTGTCACGCTGTATACCATCCCGCATCATGCATTAGGCGCTGAGTTGGCCAAGGACCCCAATGAGCGCTCAAGGCTGTTCAGTTCAAACGCGATCATTGGATATGTATCAGGCGCGCTATTTTCTTTCTCAGTCTGGGGCTTTTTTCTGAGTGGCGAAAGCCTATTGGCAGACGGGTCCGTCGTACCTAAACACCTAGATGCATCGGCGTACCCACCTGTGGTTCTAACTGCCTGCGGGATTATCTTGGTGATGATAAACCTTAGTGCTCTTGGTACGCTGGATCGCGTGCCCTATTTAAGTTCGGTAGCTAAGAGTGACGCGCGAAGATCGCTCTTGAGTTTCTATCGAGAGATGGTCGGCGTTTTCGCCAATCCCAACTACACCTTTTTGATGATTGGATTTTTCTTGCTCATGATTTCAGTTGGGCTTAGCGATACCTTGTCGGTCTTTATCGCAACCTATTTTTGGGAATTTAAACCTGAGCAGATCAAATGGTTCGGCCTGGTGGGAGTCCCAGCCATTATCATCGGTGCGACTGCGTCTCCCAGGTTGATGAGAAAATATGACCGTAAGCCGGTGCTGATCGGTGGGCTTCTTGGTTTATTGATAATTGGTCCGATACCCTTAGTTCTGCGCTTATTCGATTTGATGCCCGCCAATGGGTCTGAATATTTGCTCCCAATAATAATGTTTAATGGAATGGTTTCGGTGATGTGTGCCGCCGCGGGAGCCGTTGCGATGATGTCGATCTTGGGTGACATATCGGATGAAAACGAGTTGCTTTTCGGTCTGCGTCAGGAAGGATTGATCTATTCGGCGCGCGCTTTCTTCGCAAAAGCATCCAACTCAGCGGGTCACTTTTTTGGTGGCATAATTCTAGATGTGTATATTATTTTCCCCTTTGATGCGGTGCCCGGTGAAGTCGACGCTGATGTCATCTGGCGTTTGGGTTTGCTCGCTGGACCAATCATGTGCATCGCAGGCTTTTGCGCGCTGCCATTCTATGCGCGGTATCGGCTTACTCGAGCCAAACACCTTGAGATTCTGAAGGAGTTAGAAAAAACTTCCCAGCGTTGACAAAGTATCTATGAATCAAGCTTGCAACGGTATTAGTTCAGTATGGAAGACGCGCTTATAGAAATTAGTCTGATGCTAGATCCCTAAAGGTGTTTGACGGCGCCTAGGGAGGCCGGTGAAAGGAGGGTAATGATGTGCATGAATGCTTCTAAATTCCTACCAAAACGTCTTGGCTCATTAATCGTAGCTTTATTTTGGTCAGTGCTGCGACCCCAGATCGAGACTGCAGAATCAGATTTAGCTAACCCTCAACTTTTGTAAATTGGATATAATAATGAAACATACCAAGCCCAGGTTAAATTTAGTTCTCGCTACTGCTATGTTTGCACTTACTAGCACGGCGTATGTTAAAGAAACGAATGACTTTGCTTCATTCCCAGATTTTAATAGTAATATTCTCAGAGCGGATTTCGACTCCGAGAAATTGATGGCGCTTGAAAAGCGTATGCACAAATTCGTGGCTGATGGAGAAACCATGGGGATCGCCACTCTGCTCGTACGCAATGGAAAAGTTGCCAGCTATGCTCAGGCTGGTGTGCGTGACATTGTGAAAGGCAAGCCTATTAGTCAAGATACTATTTATCGTATTTACTCTATGAGCAAACCAATTACCGGTGTGGCGATGATGATGCTCTATGAGCAAGGTGAGTTTTCACTTTCTGACCCGGTCTCAAAATTCATTCCTGAATTTGAAAGCCTTAAGGTTGTAAAGAGCTATGAGAAAGACGGAAGCTTCGAGTTAGAGCCGCTTGAGCGGCAAGCAACTATGCAGGAGCTAATGAGTCACACCGGGGGCTTTGCCTATGGCTTCTCTGGCATGGACCCTTCAAACGCCGAGTACAGGAAACAAGATGTTTTAGGCTCATCTGATCTGCAAAGTCTTGTCAATAAAGTCGCAAGTGCTCCGCTAATGCACCAACCCGGCACCAAATGGGAATATTCAATTTCTGTTGATCTTCAAGGCGCTATTATTGAGCGAATTACTGGTATGACCCTGAGTGAATACCTCGATAACAAATTGTTTACTCCTCTCGGAATGACAGATACAGCTTTCTACGTTTCCGCCGACAAGGCAGACCGCCTTGCCGATTTGTTTGCCTATCACCCAGTTACACAAACTCTGCAGAGAATGCCGTTCAGTGAGCCAGATTACAATTTGTTGGGCGATATTTCGTACAGCAAAGAGACTCGTGGAATGGAGTCCGGAGGTGGGGGGCTCGTCTCAAGCATGGCCGACTATGCACGATTCTGTCAAATGCTGATAAACGGTGGGACGCTGAACGGTACTCGTATGATTACCGAAGAAAGTGTCAAATTGATGAGTACCAATATATTGAGCGCGGGGCAAAAGGTAGACATTGATGGCGATCTTAGTAGTGCACAAAAGGACCGCCTTGGATTTGGTCTAAATTTTGGTATCATCATGGGTGCAGAGTCTAACAAATCGAAATATGGCGATGGTAGTTATTACTGGGGGGGAGCGGCGGGTACCTGGTTTTGGATTGATCCAGTTAATGACCTCTTTTTCATCGGGATGATCCAGCGCTTTCCTAAAGGCCCACAAAGCGAAAATCCCGATTTTCGAGGAGTTTCTCAAGAGTTTGTATATGATGCTTTGGTGCACTAATTTATAAGTCACTCACAGACATATTTCGTGTGGATACGAGCAGGGACTCACATGAACCAACAAAGCGTCGATTGCAAAAATCACACGGTCCAGCAGGCTAAGAGTCATATTACTAACTTTGACGCCTGCATTGAGAGGTGAGCAAAGTGAAAAAGCATCACTCTGTCGCGCTCGTGATTCAGCGAGCCGGATGTGACGGGAATGGCAGTATTGGTTGCAGCGAGATAGCTGCGAATTTTTGATATTGGTTGTAAAACATAATACTTCGCAAGTGGCTGGAGTGAACTGTTGAAAAGTTGTAAGTCGATGGCTATTCCAGTATCAGCCTGCGGCCTGTCAGAAACATCATGGTCAGAGTAGCTTCTTTTTTTTGGGTTTTGTGGCGCAGGTTTTTGGACTGGAGCGAGGTTTAAGTTGCTATGTAGCCCAATGCTTTTCGCTCAATAAGCCCTTATAGGAAAAAAGTTTTTTTCCTTAGAATGATCTGGTGCCCGCCCACCAGCATCGGCAAGCTGACACAAACCACCGACGCCACAAAAAGTATTCCATAACTAATGAATGGAAGTTCAACCAAATACCCAGACACAAAAGCCGTCAGCAAGCCCATGTAAGACCATACCAGAGCCAAAAAATGCCAGTAGCGCCAGTTGAGCTGGCTTTTCCATAGGGTGAGGCAAAGCAACGACCCCAAGGTGAGGGCTAGAAGACTGTAGGCCAGAACGTGAAAGGGCCCAAAATGAAAGAGCTTGACCAAGAACAGCGCCATTACATTGATGAGCAACATTAGCGGGATATATAAAAGGGTAGCGACCTTTGAAATCTGATTGGATCTTGTTTGAAAAAGAACATAGCCTCCCGCTAATATCGCCAAAACAGTAAGTCCAGTATGAATGGTTCCAAAAATAGAGAAGAATATGATCATTTGTCTGAAAGACCTTTTTGTTGCTTCGTTAGTGCTATGGCTAAACCCAGGCTCGACCTTGATTAAAATGCAGAGGGCTTGAAACGCAGCAATTCAATATTGGATGTAATCTTATTATAAGTATTATATAATAGATATGCAATTATGGTTGAAAAGATCCTCCATAGCTCCTTCAATTTACTGGTTTTAAGGTAATTCATATGCCCACTTATCGTCCATTCTTGTCCGTATTAGTATTTTTCACCCATGTTCTATTGCTAGCATTCAGCGCTGCACTTGCCGCGAATGACGATGCCAGCACCCGCCAAGAAATGGATTTTAATTTCGATTGGAAATTCAGTCTGGGTGAACAGAGTGGTGCGCAAGCGCCAGAGTTTGACGACAGTAGTTGGCGCGAGCTTCGCTTACCCCATGATTGGAGCATCGAGGCGGAGTATTCGCAGGAAAATACCGCGGGTGCCACAGGATATCTGCCCGGTGGCCTGGGATGGTATAGAAAGCATTTTGCTACACCGGAGCTGGCAAATGGCGAAATAGCCAAGACCCAAATTTTGTTCGACGGAATCTACAATCACTCAGAGGTGTGGATTAACGGCCATTCACTCGGCTATCGCCCCTTTGGCTATGTGGCTTTTTATTATGACCTCACGCCGTTTCTCAATACAGATGGCAGTGACAATGTGATTGCTGTGTATGTTGATCGCAGCCGCTATGTCGATTCTCGTTGGTATACGGGCTCTGGCATCTACCGCAATGTGAAGCTAGTCATCACAGGCCAAGTTCATGTGCCAATTTGGGGGAGTACTATTTTAACCCCAGAAGTGACTTCAGATCGTGCCAAGGTGCTTATCAGCACGGAACTACGAAACGATAGTGCGCAAGCCAGAGTGCTGAATGTTTCAACCACGCTTCTCGATGGCTCGGGCCGTAACATTGGTAGGGATGTGAAGCGCCTGGAAATTGCCGCACGCGCCACCGAATTACTGCGCCAAGAGGTTAGTGTGGCTCATCCACAGCTTTGGGATATTGATAATCCTAATCTATATTTCGCGCAGACAGAGGTAGGAAGTGAGGAGCAGTTGCTTGATTCTAAGGGTACCCGTTTCGGTATTCGTTCCTTAAGAAACGACGCCAAAAACGGTTTTTTTCTTAACGGCAGAAATGTAAAAATTAAAGGGGTTAACCTTCACCATGATGCTGGGCTAGTAGGAGCTGCGGTACCCATAGGAGTTTGGAAGCGCCGTTTGCAAGCTTTGAAAGAAGCGGGAGTGAACGCAATACGGACTGGTCACAAACCCGCCTCCAAAGAATTTATTGAACTATGCGATGAAATGGGTTTCTTGGTTCAGCAAGAAACTTTCGACGAGTGGGAAAGACCCAAAAACAAGCGTAGAAACGGTCGTCATCAGGGAGAGATTGATTATATCGAGCAAGGTTACAGTGAATTTTTCACTGAGTGGGCTGAAAAAGATCTCACCGCCATCATTAGGCGAGATATTAATAATCCATCTATTTTTCAATGGAGCATTGGTAATGAAATTGAATGGAGCTACCCAAGATACATTCCCGCTACCGGTTATTTTGGCAAAAACGGCAAGTCTAAGGGGGCAATATATAAGGAACCCCCGATAACTCCGGAGCAGAGTAAAGCGGTGTTCAATAGCTTTAAAGTTGAAGAACCAACACTCGCAGGGACTGCCCGGCGTTTGTCAAAGTGGCTGCGAGCACTTGATACCAGTCGGCCTATCACCACTAATATGGTACTGCCATCGGTTAGCTTGCATTCAGGGTATGCCGACGCTGTGGATATTGCTGGCTTCAGCTATCGTCGACCGATTTACGATTATGCTCGCCGGCACTATCCCGAAAAGATGGTGATGGGCACTGAAAACTTTGTTCAGTGGGCTGAGTGGGAAGCCGTGCTGGATAGGCCTTTTGTGGCGGGTATTTTTGTGTGGACAGGCATAGATTATCTAGGCGAGGTGGAAGGCCGCTGGCCGTCCAAGGGCGCACCCAGTGGCATGTTGGATTTTGCGGGTTTTAAGAAGCCCAGCTACCATATGATGAAATCGATCTGGAGCGAGGAACCCCATGTTTATATGACCACGACCGATCTTGATGATTCGATCTACCGTGTAGAAGACAATCAAGTAGTCGAAGAAACGGAGGGCCAGTGGAAGAGGAGGAGCTGGGGATGGCATGATGTTAATAAGCATTGGAACTACAGCCCCGGTCAAGACATTGTGGTTGAGGTGTATACCAACCAGGCAGAGGTGGAGTTGTTCCTCAACGGCAAGTCGCAGGGCGTGCAGCGTTTGGTCAACAACGATGATCACATTTTAAAGTGGGCGGTGACCTATGAGCCGGGTGAGCTGAAGGCGATATCGGTCGTGACCGGTGTGGATGTCGGTACAAGCCTTCGTTCTAGTTTGGAGCCTGCGGCTGTTGTTCTGAGTGTGGATCGAAAACGCTTGGATGCCGATGGCTACGATGTCGCACATGTTATTGCACAGGTAGTTGATAAGAACGGTGTTGCGGTAACGACTCAGGAGCGGAAGTTGAGCTTTGATATCGATCCAAAGCTTCAGTCGTTGGGGGTAGACAATGGCGCGGAAGATAACATTCAGCCCCACAAGACTAATGAAATTACCACCCGTAATGGTCGAGCTCTATTAATCGTGCAAACTAAAGCCAGTGCTGGTGATGCGACCATTGCTGTCAGTACCGATGGTCTTGAAGGTGCTGAGCTTGGTTTGAAGATAGAGGCAATTACCGTTTTGAACAATAAATCTTAGTGGGTTGACCGATAGAGATGCTGGGGGAAATGCTGGATCGGAGCGTTTAGGTAAAGGGCGCTATTGTATAGTATCTATAATAGAGAGTTACTTGTATACTCTCGTTAGGGCGCTCCGATTCGGTGGCCGGTTAGGGTATGTAACTCATGAGCATGGGTTACCTGGCCTCGATAACGACAGTCACGATTTGCTGCTAGTGTACTCGGTTGATATCCAAAGTGGATTGGTCTTTGTCGCGCAGAATGAGCTCGTCAGTCTTGGTGTTTTTGAATTTCTGCCATATCTGCCATATCTGCTGACCGATGATCAGGTGATATCTGAGTTAAAGCAAAAAGGTCGAAGGTATCATTTAGAAGTAAAGGGCACAGGGTAGGTTAAAACGTTATCACAACCCCCAATTATGTTACCCCTTTGATCGATTGAACAATTTCGTGACGCCTCTCGATAGAAGATATCTCTTTACCTGAGGCGGTAAGAGAAGTTTGAAGGTTCCCTTATGAAGAGAAGAAATAGAAAAGGAATAGAAAAAACTGACCCCATTACTTTCACTAACGATAACAAATAGTTGAGGCAAAGATCATTATGTCCGATAAACCTAACAATACAAACCATAGTCCTGATTCGCTGCACGAGATACCATCAGTTGATTGGCTTGATCTTGAACACAACCGGGATAAGTTTTTTAAAGATCTTCGTTATGCGCTTGAAGAATGCGGGTTTCTAATCCTAACTAATGCGCCCGGCTTTGAGGACGAGTTCCAGCAGCGAGCGTTCAGCGAAGTTAGAAAGTTTTTTGATTCGCCCATGGACTTTAAGAAAGAGTCATCCCTCGAAAATAGTCCTTATGTTCGAGGTTATTCTTCACCGAGACCGCCTGAACTTGGCCGTGCTCAGGTGATTGAGAGCTTCCAGTATGGATTTGACGAAGAACCCCTATATGCTCACGACGACGAGTCTCAGTCTATTCATGAGCGCTTCTTTCGAGGGCCCAATACGTGGCCAGACTCAGAGAGGTTGCCGGGCTTCAAGCCAACGCTGAACGACCTCAACACGGCCTATCATCGTTTGACGTTGAAACTGGGCGAGCTGATCGTTGAGTCGCTCGGCGAGGATCCAGCCGAATTCCGACAATATTTTAATCTCGACGAACCCTACCTTTTTGCGAGCTTGAACCACAACTTCAGCATGGACGCCATCGTAGCGGATAGGCGAGATCTGATTCGTGATGAGTATGCTAAATTTTCAAGCGCGGTTACAGGTGCACATATTGACGGACCTCCCTTTGTGGCCTTGTTAATCAATGATCGACCTGGGCTCCAGGTGGTCGCCGGTGAAGGGCAGTGGATGAACGCTCCCGTGACCTGTCGTACGGCAGAGGGAGACTACAATGTGCCGGTAGTTCCGGGCTCTGTGGTAGTTAATACTGGAGGGTCCCTGATGCATCTTAGCGAAGGACGTTACTCGGCCACTGTCCACCGAGTAAATACCACCATGATTCCTGATGGAGATACACGGATATCGATGCCTTACTTCCTACTGCCAACGATGCAGGGGGATCTGGTACCGTTTGGCAAGTCCGGCGCTTCAACTAATGACGATGTGGGTTACAATGCGGGTCGTAATCGTGGGGCTAATGCGGCTGCCAATCTCATGAGAACCTACCCCAAATTAACAGGCCGTTGGTGGGAAAAAGAGTTTGCAGCGTTGAAAACTGCACAGCAGCAGGAAGAGAAGGCCGAAACAGAGGCTGCTTTTAAATTGGCAGCGGAACGCGGCGATCGGTACCAAGAAAAGTTGAGTGGTTCGTAGCGACGTATTAAAGGTGATCTAACCCAACTGAAGTTCGAAAAATCGTCGGTAGGCGCCGCTCGGGTTCTGCATTAGTTCTTCATGACGCCCGGATTCGACAATCCGGCCGTCATCGACTGTACAGATCCGATCGGCCATGCGGATGGTGCTAAGGCCATGAGCGATCACAATCAGAATGCGCGTTTCGCGCTGCCTGATGGCGCTGGCTTGGTAGATCCGGTAGATTGCGTCCCCCGTTTGCGTCTGGCTTTGGAATGCCAGGGATTGCATCTGCAGCTGATCAATGAGGCGCACACGCATCAACTGATTTATGCTCTGAAAAATCCAGACGCTATACTGGTAGAGGGGCATACCAGAGATAAGTACCAACCCGATCAGGAGAATCATTGATCAGATTGCGAGGCGGGGTAGCTGCCGCTGAGCGCTCGCGGATAGTTCCTCCACCTCGACGAACACCGCCGGATCGAGACCATAAATATGGGTATGCAGAACCCCGAGCGGCTGACCACCGATGAGACTACTATTCACCAGTCCGGTGATGACGAAGCCAAGAGCGGTGGTCACAAAAAAACCAGCGCCGATTACACAACAAAGACGATTAGGTGACGGGTCAGCGGCTTGATGAAAGGCGAGGTACGTAAAAAAATCTGCACAACGCGAGCAAAGTCAAGATTGTCGGCGAGGGTCGTACCGCCAGTCGCTTATGCGACAAAGTTAAGTTACTCGTTTCTGGTCTATTCCGATGGCTATCCATCAATAAATTCTCTTATCAGGCGATTTACCTTATCCGGAGCCTCCAGCGGAGGCCAATGCCTCACGCCCGGTAGGACTTCGATCCGTAAATCTTTTGCATAGTTGGGTAGCTGGTCTAAAACGGCGGGGACAAAGGTAGTATCGTCCTCGCCCCAGATCAGCATACTCTCTACCTCTGTGCTGGCTTTGGGTGAAGGCCAGAAATCAACATCTGCAATCTTATCCAGCTCAGGGATATTGGCCTGATACCACTTGATGCCGCCGGCTACAGCTCCGGGTCGAGTCAGTGCGATTTTGTAGAGTTTACCCTCCGACGCTGAGATTAGGCCGCGATTTATCATGCTGCCATAGGCAAGACTTGCCATTCGGTAGGCATATTTCTGGTCTACAGTTTGGTTCTGAGCAGCGTCCTTTAAACGAGCGATATAAGTGGATGCCTTGCGTTGATCTGGGTTGGAGCGGAGTAATTCAAGAAACAAATTGGTGGGTGGCGCATTTAACACCACTAGCTTATCCAGACCCTGAGGATACTGTTGGGCATAGGACCAGGCTAGGGCGCCGCCCCAGTCATGACCCACAAGCACAAAGCCTTCATCGCCCACCAGTGCCTCGACCAACGCCTTGAGCTGTCGTGACAAGGCGCTGACATGATAGGGCGTTAGCTCATTGGGTTTAGCCGATAGGTTGGCGCCCAGACCGTCCACTGCCACTACCCGATAGTCCGCGGCTAAGTCCAACAGTTGATTTTTCCACATGTACCAGTAGGAGGGAAAGCCGTGATAGAACAGAATCAGTTTACCGGTGCCAGCGCTGACATAGTGCAGTCGCTGACCATCAACATCAATGCTGTGGTCAGAAAACTGCAGCGCCGGATCGCTGTTATGCTGATTGATAAATTGCACTGATGGGCTTTGGGTTGGAACCATTTCGGCCGTCAGCGAGGCTGACCATAGTATGAGTAGCATGGCGCCAATAACGCGAGAACCTGTCATAGGGGAAAGATGCTGTGTCCACCGTCTATAGCGATTGTTTGGCCTGTCATATAGTTACTATGACGTGACGCCAAAAAGACTGCAATACCTTCCATATCCTCACTGGTGCCCAGACGGCCACCAGCCACACGCCTTTTGGAACCCTCTTTAAAGGCCTTGGGTGCGGCTGCCGTAAGATCTGATTCAATATAGCCGGGTAAAATTGCATTGGCGGTAATGCCATTAGCGCCCAACTCTACAGCCAGTGCGCGGATCAAACCCACCACCGCAGCCTTGGTAGTTGAGTAGGATGCCTGGAAGCCCATGCCCATCACCGCAGCAATTGATGAGGTTACCAGTAACTTACCTGCCGCTTTGCGCTCTATTAAGTGGGCGATAACTGGGCGAAAAGTGTGCACTACGCTGGTGACGTTCATATCCATGACTCGATTCCAGCTTTCACTGTCTGTTTCATGTAGCCTGCCCAGTTTGCCACCACCACCAGCGTTGGCAAAGCAGGAGTCTACTTTGCCAAAATGAGCCAGGGTGTCAGCAAAGATTTGCTTGACCATAGCCTCATCGGTCACGTCACAGACAAAAGCGTGCACATTGCCGCCCAAGCTTCTGAGCTCATCAATCGCGGTCTGGTTTTTTTCTGTATTACGACCCCAGATAGCAACGGCAGCGCCTGACTTCACAAGTCCCCGGGCATAGGCCAGGCCGATTCCGCCATTTCCACCCGTGACCAGTGCTACATGACCTTCTAAATTAAACATTAAACAACTCCTTTGGATTCTGGTTATAGGCCCTTTAACTAAGGCCGATTCGGTACTTTCCATCGACAGTTAGTTATTGACCTGCTTTATAATGTGCCCAGCGACTAAAAGTAGCTAGGACTAATAGTTATTAACTATTTGAATAATAACTGCGAATACAGTATATGCAAAGATTTTAGGCCATTTTTTGCCTAAATTTTGCATATATAACTAAATTATGTGGGTAATATTGAATTATATTGTAAATTAGGTATATTGGTATGGTAAATGTAGTTTTTGAAACTGCTTTACTGACTAAATGCGTAATAGAGGCTAAAGCACAGACGTTTTACTACCCGAGGTTAAGCAGGAGCAATGACAGTTGTGAGTCCGAAGGTAAAAAGGTTGGCCTATACTTTGACCAATATGAACTTTTGATGCTCGATCCAGCGCTCGCCTGTGTCCCCTCATGGGTAGTTTTTAAGCGATTTAAGGGAAGCTCCGAAAAATACATTAGGCTAGGTTAAGTTCTGGTATACGAGTATAAAGATGATCACATCCAAACACAGTTACGCCTCTTTAAACATTCTTCCAAATACCAATTTGGTTAAATTTCTGATCGGGGTCTCAGTTGCGATCCTCTGTGCGACCTCTCAGGCTGAGGAGAGATCTGCAGTTGAGGCTATTGATGCGGACTATGTCCTTGGCAAGCAGTTATATCAGGCTAGATGTATCAGCTGCCATGCCGGTGCTATGCCTAAGGCACCGCAAATGGCAGCTCTAAAGCTATATCAGCCCGAACGTATTATCAAATCGCTCACCAGTGGTGTGATGAGCACCACCGGACTGTCTCTCTCGGCTAGCGAGATGCAGCAGGTGGCTTATTATGTAACCGGGAAAATGGCATCACGAAAAACAGCTGATTTGTCTGATGCCTTCTGCGCTGCAGACTCTCTGGCTAAAACCAATTCCTCAGCAAGTGCCCAATGGACAGGTTGGGGTGGCGAGCTCAATAGCCAGCGCTTTCAGGCAAATGAAACCAAATTAAATAAACAGACTGTTAAAGATCTTGAACTGAAATGGGCCTTCGCCTTCCCCGATTCTACTAGGGTGAGATCCCAGCCTACCGTGACAGAAAGTATGACTTACATAGGGAGTCAGGATGGGACTGTGTACGCCTTGGATACAGATACTGGCTGCATTCGTTGGACCTTTCAGGCTGAGAATGAGGTTCGCGGCGCCGTTAAACTGCAGGGTGATCAGGCTGCTGGGGAAGCCAGACTATTGTTTGGTGACTACAGGGCCAATGCCTATGCGCTAAATGCAAGGACCGGAGCATTACTTTGGAAAACCAAGGTTCACAGCCACCCTCTAGCGAGCGTTACTGGCTCGGTGAATGCTGACAATAAAAGAGTCTATGTGCCCCTGTCATCGTCGGAAGTTGTGCCTGCGGCTCAGTCGACCTATGCCTGCTGTACCTTCCGCGGCGCCTTGGTTGCACTCAATCTGGAGGACGGCAGTATTGCCTGGCGTACCTACACTACAGATAAACCCGAGCGCCTGGGTAAAAATGCCGTTGGTGCAGATCGCTTTGGCCCCTCGGGAGCGCCTATCTGGTCTGGCCCTACGCTGGATACCAAGCGCAATCTTGTCTATGCGACCACCGGACAAAACTACTCGTCGCCAGCCACAGGAACCAGTGATGCGGTAATAGCCATGGACACCACAACAGGTGAGGTGAAGTGGGTGTCTCAGGTGACCTCCAACGATGCCTGGAATGGTGCCTGTGGCTTCACAATGATCAACTGCCCAGAGGAAGATGGACCAGATTATGATATTGGCGCCTCAGCAATTTTGGTGACCTTAAAATCTAACCGAGATCTCTTGTTGGTGGGGCAAAAATCTGGACTCACCTATGCTATGGATCCAGATCAGCAGGGCAAAATAGTCTGGCGTCAAAGAGTAGGTAGTGGTGGTACTATGGGTGGCGTGCACTGGGGTATGAGTAGCGATGGTGAGCGTCTTTATGTGGGGGTGTCTGACCTTCCCACTAAGAATCGCTATAATCAAGGCGATCCCTACCCTGGAGTACATGCGCTGGATCCCGAGACAGGGGAATTTTTGTGGCGTAATGTCCTTCCATCTCTGTGTCCTGAAGACATCAAGTTTGACTGTTTTCAGGGTATTTCTGCCGCAGTGAGCAGTAGTCCTGGTCTGGTATTTGCCGGTGGCATGGATGGTCGGCTGCGCGCCTTTGATGCCAGCAGTGGCGATACTCTCTGGACTTACAATACCTATAGAGAATTTACAGCGGTCAATGGGCTAAAGGGTCAAGGCGGCTCAATTGAGGCTGACGGTCCAGTCATTGCTAATGGTCGGCTGTTTGTGACCTCTGGTTATGATAAGTGGGCTGAAATGCCAGGCAACATGCTATTGGTATTTTCTCTCCCCAATTAAACCTTAACTGTTACGGAAATCCTTATGAACCTTGTCAGCAAGTCTGTACTGTTAATCGCCGCTCTAAGTATTGGTCTATATCTGATTTTGCAGCCAACGAGCCCAGTAGATTTGGATGAAAAAGCAACTGTCGCCGATGCCAGCACCAGTGTCATTGGGTTAAACCATATTGGACTGTCGGTAAGAGATCTGGATGTTGCGCTGGCGTTCTATCAGGGGGCCACTCAGTTTGAGTTGTTGCGACGAGAGTCGGTGAGCGTTAATGAACAGGCCAGCAAGTTATTTGGTCAGGACAACATTGCCTATGAGATAGCTGTTCTTAGGGGGCCCAATATGCTGTTGGAATTAACCCAGTTCGAGGGTAACCAGGGCATCCCTGTAGGCAATATGCCACCCGAGGGACCAGGTATGACTCACACCTGTTTTCAATCTCCTAACTATGACTCTGGCTGGGACAAGTTTGTGGCAATGGGCATAGATCCTCTGTCCCGCGGTGATCAACCCATTGATCTTGGTGGCTATGGCATAACCTATGGCTATGCCTATGATCCCGACGGCAACATGATTGAGCTCGAACAGCTGGATGGTGAATTGTTAGAGCGCGCAGGTTACGGTGGCAGCGGGCAGAATTTGGATGGAAATCTATGGATGTCTCAGGTGGGTTTGGCGACCCATGATATTGAAGGGCTGATGGAGTTCTATCAAATGGTATTAGGGTTTAAGCCCTACAGATATGCCCATGTTACTGATAATCCCAGACTCGACGATATAGTAAATATAGATAATGTCGACTTAATTGGTGGCTGGTTTAAATTAAATCAGGCATCCAAGGTGATCGAGATTTGGCAATATGTCAGCCCGGAGACACCAGAATTTACTGGTCAGCGCGCTGTGACTGCGCTGGGCTATTCGTTCTCTATCGAGGTTGCAGATATTCAGGCAGAGTACCGGCGTCTGACTAGTCTGGGATTAGATTTTGTAAGCGAGCCTGTTGAGCTGGATAATTTCTGGCAAGTCTATAGCCGAGATCTGGATGGTAATATCTTTTCTCTGCGTCAGGCGGTTGATCCTCAGTCACGCCTCTCGGTGCGCAAGCTGGATGCCTGGGGCGCTAGGTAGCTGACCACTGCCAAGTGAGATTGTCGAAAGTGGCAGTGCAAAAATAACAGGCAGATTTTTCATGTTCCCAACTCGCTTTCTCGTTGTTATTGCCGAGACAGCTTTTATGGTTGCAATAGCTCCAAAGACCTCAACCCTTGGCTTTTATTGAATTTCTGGTCAATAGCATTTTGATGCTGCCTGCGTGATTATTAAGACGGTATCGGAGATCGTATCAAGCTGCCACTAACCTGTTTAGATACCTTTATTACGAGGGCGTTTGAGTAGTGTTTTTAGAGAGGTCTCGTATCTTTTCTGAATAGCCTGATAGCTGCCCAAAATCATGGCCACAGTAATATCTTCTATCATCTGCAGGCTGATGTCGTTATGGATAAGATATTGCCCCGCAGCGGTTGGCATGCCATAGGAGATGTCTACTGTAGCTCTAGCCACTTCCATGTCTATATTGAAGTTGTCACAGAGTATTTCGGCGATATAGTTTACCGCTGGATCTCGACCATATTTGTTGGGGTCGCCACTATTGGCCACAGAGGGCTCCAGGGATAGACGTTCAATGATAAGTCCGCGATCGCTGATGTAGGAGAGATATACCTTAGTGACCCGGCGGACCATTTGCTCCAGTGTCTCTGCGCTTTCAGCAGCTTCTAGCTGGACTCTACGTAGATGACGATATTCGCGCGTTAATAATGTTTGTAAAAGCAATTTAACGCTGGGGAAGTAGTTGTACACCAACGCCTTACTGATTGCTGCTTCAGTACCTAAACGCTCCATAGTCACAGCGGACACACCTTCCTCTCCCACAAGCTTGGCCGCACAGTCCAGAATCATATTTTTTCTGGCTTTTGGCGATAGCCGGGTTCGGGTTTTCTTGGTCGTGTCGGATTTACTCATAGCTCTAACATTAAATAGCGAGAAACAACCTTATCAGCTGTTGCGGGGCTATGCCAGCCCATCTTATGGTTTATCTCTAGTCGTAAGCCAGCGCAATGCTGTCTTCACAGGGGTGACACCGTAAAGAGTGGCCACTGAACTCAAATTTCTGTAGGTGCAGGTCATGGATTTTGCTTCTGTGTCATTTTTACGAACAATATCGTTTAACTATTGACCATATGCTTAGTAGAATCTTATAAATCTATCGTAAAACTATCAAATTCAGCAGATCTAGTCTCTTTACTCAGGTATGTGCTTAGCTCTTGGCAGACTATTTCTGCAAATATTGCCATTAAAGTGACCTAATTAAGCTATAAAATGTAGGGATTTAAGGTTTTTCTACAATTTTTCGAATCGAACTTTAATTCTGTTGGAGCACTATTGACTATTAATTTAATAATACTTACTATACTGACGAGTGGGTTAGGAAACGTCAACGATAATAATAGCTCTTTGACAATAATGAACGAGTCAAAAACGTTCGTTATACCTTAAATATAAAAACTAATAAAAGTGAATTGGAGTTATAAGAATATGAAATTTCACAAAATAGTGCGTATTAGCGCGCTCTCCGCAGTAGTGCTAGCAGCCAATACCGGCCTAGCCCAGGAGGAAACGTATCGCGGGCTGGAAGAAGTATTGGTAACTGCTCAAAAGCGAGCAGCGACTTTGCAAGATACTCCAGTAGCTGTATCTGTAGTTTCAGGAGAGCTTCTGAAACAAAAAAGTCTTGATGACATTCAAGAAATGGAGCTTGCAGTGCCGTCTCTTAGCGTTACCCAAAACCAGAGCTCTTCACAGCAAACCTTTGCTATTCGCGGATTAGGTACCTCCGGCAATAACCCAGGTTTAGAACCTTCTGTAGGGGTATTTATCGATGGTGTATACCGCAGTCGGGCAGCCTCAGCTATTGATGATTTTATCGCTGTTGAGCGGGTAGAAATACTGCGCGGACCGCAGAGCTCGGTTTACGGTAAAAATACCCCCGCCGGCGTTATCTCCATTATTACCAAAAAACCCCAGAGAGAGTTTGGTGCTGATATTGAGCAATCCTTTGGTAGTTACAATAGTAAAATAACCCGTGGCACCATTACTGGCCCTATTAGTGACACCGTCTCTTACCGTGTCTCCGGCAACCGCAATACCCGCGACGGTTTTATTGATAATATTCAGCCAGGTAGAGATGCTGTAAATAATAGGGATCGCTACGCCTTGCGTGGGCAACTGCTGATAGAGCCCAGCGATGAGCTGACCATACGCGTTATTGCTGATACTTCATCCATTGAAGAGGATTGTTGCGGTGCGCCGTTTTACTACAACGATCCTGGCAATGCAGCCACAACTACGGCCCTTGGCGCAACGATCTTGCCGGACGACATTTACGAGCGCAAGATCAAGTTTGACCGAGCCATGGAAACCGATCAGGAGCAGAGCGGATACTCTGTACAATTAGACTGGGAGGCTGAGTCCTATTCCTTTACCTCTCTGACGGCGTTCCGAGATTTTGAGGAAGTCAATGATATTGACGCCGATTTTATCGACATTGAACTGAGTGGCGTATTGCAAAACAACTTTGATCGGCAGGTGTTCACTCAAGAATTTAGACTACAGTCTACCGGTGATAATAAAATCGACTGGCTAATGGGCTATTACTATTACGATGCTGACCAAGACAGCGGCGGGAATAATCGCTTAGGTGCATTCGCCCGCCCGTTCTTTGATTCTCGGATCGGCGGTTTGGTATCGCTTGTTGAAAGCCTGGCGGGCGCTCCTACTGGATCCTATATTGGACCCGGTACTGGTAGAACAAGCGAATTCAATCTACTGACAACCAGCCACTCTGTATTTGGTAAGCTTGACTGGCACATTAATGACAAGTTAACAGCCTCACTCGGGACGCGCTGGACCACAGAAGACAAAGAAATTGATGCGCGAATAACTACTGATGCGCCCTATTCTGCCATTGATTTTAGTGATCCCACTAGCAGCCCCGTTGTGGCAACGCTAGCAGGGATAAACCCCAGCTTTCCTGTATTCGCAGGATTCGTACAGCTATTTAGGCCGGTGTCGGACTTTTCCGAGAAACGCAGCGAGCAGGAGCCTACTGGCGAACTCATTATTTCTTATGAGTACAGTGATGATGTGAGTCTATATGCCAGCGGTAAAAGGGGCTATAAAGCAGGTGGATTTAATGTCGGCGCCGGATCTGGTGGTGCAGATTTTGATAAGGAACTTGCTGACGCATGGGAAGTGGGGGCTAAAATTCGCGCATTAGACAATAACTTACAGTTTAACATTGCCGCCTTCTCGCAGCGCTTACGTGACTTTCAATCCAACGCGTTCAACGGCACCACCTTTGTTTTAACCAACGCCGGTGAGATTCAGATTGACGGCTTTGAGTTTGACGCGCTTTATGCACCCACATCAAACTTGTTTCTATCACTTGCAGGCTCGTATCTAGATCACGAATATACGAGTTATGTTGGCGGACCTCAGATCGTTCGACCCGCTGGCTCTACGCCACCACTTCCGCCCGTCCAAGACCTAAGCGGGAAGCCGTTATCCGGTGTGCCTGATTTGACCTTAAGCTCATCCATCAATTACGTGAAAAGCTTTGGCGCTGTCGAAGGTTTTGCCAATCTTGCAGCTAGATATCGCGGCTCACGCAATGTGACGAGCGAGCAAAACTCAATTGCTGACCAAGACAGCTATGTCACCGCCAATGCCACGGTGGGGATACGTGATGCTGACGGCCTCTGGACCGTTACCTTATGGGGAAAAAACATAACGGATGAAGAATATACCGACGGTATCTTCAACTCTGTGATACAGGCAGGTAGTTTTAATGCCTACCCTGGTGACCCACGTACCTACGGTGTAACACTGAGATTACAGTTCTAAATATAAACTAACTTCCTTGTGGGGAGGCCAAGATTATTCTTGGCCTCCTTTTTTTTGTCCAGTGTCTGCTTTCGAGTGTGGTCCTGACATTAGATTTATTGATCTATCCCGAGATTTGTACATCCAGAAACTGACGCTGAATAATTACTATGCTGTTTTAGCGTGTGTTTTGCTTCACCGTCGAGCAAGCAGATTGCCACACCGCACGATTTTAAATGCAAGGAAGCCTTTGACTGCAACCCGCCATAGCACGTCATTAGACATATCGATTTTAAACACTGGTATAGAAAGGACTTACTAGGTGCGTTTAAAAATAATAGGTCTTATTATCGAAAATCGGGTTGTAACTTTACTTTCATGACTAATTAGTGGGGAAATAATAAAAATGTTCTTAAATAAAAGGTTCCATCATTTAAGTACGGCTTTCGTGGCAACAGTGGCTACCCTCTTAGCGGTGATACCGGTCGCTGGCTTGGCAGAGGATAAATCCATTGAAGAGGTGCTGATTACCGGTACGCACATCGCTAAGGCCCCTAGCATGGCGCCCTTTATTTACTAAGACGCCTCAAATCATTCGCCTTTGTAGCGAGTTGCCAAGTTCAGTGCGAAGCATAGCTTTGAAAGATTAATTTTTAAGACCATTTAAAAAGCCCCTGAGCATTCATCTCCGGGGCTTTTTTGTTTAGGAGAGTGTAATTGTCTTGAGGATTAGGGGTTCCATCTGCACACTATAAGCCCACTTCAGAACAGCCTTTGTCACCTAGGTTGTCGTACTCGGATTGTACAAAGTTCTCGTTGGCAAACAAAAGCTTATAGACTTGGCAATGTTCTTCCTGATCATTGAAGCGAGTCTCGCTAAAAAACCGTTGCTTTAGATCTTGCATCTTCAACTTCATTGGAGACATTCGAATGCCGCTATCTATGGATGTATCAAAGATCATTACTCGATTTTGCTCGTCATTATTGCTCCAAGTGCTCCATTCAACCTGTTTGCCATGATATCCCTTGGCGGGCTCACCATAATGAGCAAATGACGCCCAGTAGGACATCATACTCTGTGATAGAGCATTTCTCGCCGCTCGAGCGGACTCCGGATGGATAAGATTACTCATCAATGAAACAAAGTTTCCAAATACATAGGGTATCTCAAAGGCATGAGCTGCACCCATCAGCTCTTGCAGGCTGAGAAAACCAAAGTCACGTAGATCATCTGAATCGAAACGATAGGCAAAAACGTTATCTCCTTGCCCCTGACGCATCACTGTAGCCAGCTGGTCGACCGCTTTAATTTTCCACTGATCGCTGGCATAGCTGCTAAATGCCTGATAGCGCCCACTGTCTTTAATGGCGATGGGTATACCCATAAAGCTGTCTACCTGATCGGGACTGAAGCTTAAAAACAACTTCATCTCATCGCGGTTGGTACCAAGTATCACCGGTACTGCGTTGTAATTGGCAGGATCGGCAAAGAGTTCCTCTGAAGCAACGGCCTGAGGTAAAACGATACCGTCGCCAATTAGGTCCAAATTTCCGAACACCTTGCCGCCGGTCTCACTGCGGAAGGCTTTATATATCTCAGCCGTGGTTTTGCTGCGCAAATAATTGCCAAGGTCTTGAGCAGTCATGCTGCTCTGTAATTTCTTTGCAGCTTCTCTGTTTGTAGCTCTGCCCTCAGCCACCAGTAATTGATTGATGAATTCCCGCGAGCTGTGTTCGTGGCCCTCATCCTCTATAAAGTTTTCAGCCCTGGTGATGGGCTCAATATCCAAGCCACCACTCTGAACAATAGCACCATGAAATAAGTCCGTAGCCAGGGGGGAAGCCATGAGTGCCATGACATTCCAGCCACCGGCAGATTCACCAAAAATAGTGACTCTGCTGGCATCGCCGCCAAATTCGGCAATATTTCGCTGTACCCATTTTAGCCCAGCAATTTGGTCCAATGTGCCAAAGTTACTGGACTGATCCTCGAGCAATTCGGCATTGGTGCGAAGCGCAGGGTGAGATAGCCAGCCAAACGCCGATAAGCGATAGTTAATACTTACCACTACCACATCAAATTGAGATGCCAGTTGAGAACCATCTAACATTGGATGATTACTTGTGCCTCCGTTATTAGCCCCCCCATGAATCCAAAACATAACCGGTCGATCTTTAGCGTTTTCGGGAGCAAAGACGTTGAGATACAGGCAGTCTTCGCTGCCATTGATAAGATTCTTTTCCGGTGATGTGTTGTTGGCTTGATGGGCACAATCTGGTCCAGCCTCTAACATCTGCCTTGGATGTTGCCAAGGCGCCGGAGGTCGCGGAGCACGCCAGCGCAAATCGCCAACTGGTGGTTGAGCGAAGGGTATACCTCGCCATACCGACGCCCCTAGGCTATTTTGATAGCCGATAATGTCACCAGTATCTAGATTAATTAGGGTATTATCGGATGCTACTGGGGCCGGTTTACTCTCTGGTGCCAGATAGGCATAGGCCGTTCCTACGACAACGACCAGAACCAAAACAATACCGCTAATAAACCGTATTAGGTATTTCATCAATTAAATCCCTTATATTTGTTGTTAAAGAAGCATAATACTAGTAGTAATTAGAATATTAATCGTCTTTTAACCATTAAATTTAGTGCATAAAAGATGATTAAATCTTATTGACGATTATAACAATAAAGGTAAGGCTAACTTTTAAACCCATGTGAGTCAACTTTGGCATTTTCTTAAAAACGCTGTTGTGAAATGAGGTGGGACATTAGGCGTTAACGTGGCGGAAAACAAAAAAACAGGATCCTAACTTATGGCCTCCAGTGCGATGAGACGGTGTCGATTGATCAAGCTTTTAAAAAACATCGTCACAACAAACCTTCAAAAAAAGTCTTTGCCTGGTACACAATATGAATTGTTTTCAGCGTAAATTCACTTCTTTTGTTTTTCTCATACTCTGCAAAGCTTTGCAGGTATGCTGGATTGCCTGGCGCCACAACAAGCTGCTGCATACGATTGTGAGCCGGCGTATGAATATCGCCCATCACCACAGTATCATTTCGGATATGGTGAGTCGCAATATGGTAGTAGCGCTCAAGGGTTTCTGGTCGGATAATTGCATCTTCATAAGCCAGCTGTAATGCGGCTTTGACTGCGGTGTCACCATTGCGATATAGGTTAGAGATAGCCCATGAAAAATGCCATACGGCATGGTTCCAGTCAATAATAGTAAATGGCTCTGTAGTATAGAGCATCTCGATATTGTCGAAGTACAGGTGGGCTATTTTAGCGGCGATTTCAGGTGTAACCACTTGGTCTCTAATCGCCCATATTGGTAATTCTGATGTGGATAACTCGCGGGCAAATTCTGCCTCTGCAATCTTTAGCGTTGCAGCCAAATCAACGCCCTCAATCAACACTGACTCTTGATCGTTATAACTCACATATGGCATAACCGCTTCGCAGACGGTGTTGGCTCTTCCTGGCGTCGCAAATCGCCGATCTCCAATCATGTAATCTTCTATCAAAATGGTATAGCACCAATTTTCTACCTTATCATTTTCCTCAGCACTCTGGGCTTGGTTGCTATCTGTATCCGGTATTAACTGCCAAGATCTGGCTGTTGCTGCAATGGTCGGCGGGCCAATTTGATAAGTCATTTTATCAATAAGGCTACCATTGCAGGTCAGGCTTATGCCGCCGGCTGGGGGTAACTCAAATAGATCAGACTGATAGGTGAAGTCAGCCCTAGGGTTTTGATTGGAAATAACTGCATAGTCCTGAGATTCCATAACCAGGTTATTAGTAATAGTAAATACCTGGTCCTGAGAATTAGTGATTTCGCAGCCTTGGAGGTTAATCGAGGCTTCGGCCCTGTTATAGAGCTCTAACCACTGCGGGTCGCTGGCTGATGACACAGGCATTAATTCGGTAACAAAGATATCCCCAGGCGCCACTTCTTTGATAGTTGAGTCGCCGCATCCGGCGACTAAAAACGTCAGGATTAAAATAAACGATTTTACTATTGGTTTAGTCATGTTACTAATATTGCCTCTGATTATGTACACAGTATTACTTTATCTCGGTAACGTGGGGGAAGTTCCAGGTGCCATTGAGTAATTCAGCTCTTGGTCGGTACATTCTTACTACATAGTTCCAGCCCTCGGTGATGGGGATGTAATTGATGCTGCTGGGGTCACCACCAAAGTGTAGGGTGATTGACCCGTCGGAATTTTTCTCTGCGTTTCTATCGCTAAAGCTATAGGTGTTATAGCTATTTTGCTCAAAATAACCCTCTTTGTTATACATGGCGAGAGACCAGAAACCATCAACAGGAACATCTTTCACATTGAGCCTGTAAGCCTTATTACTAGGCAGGCTGGGTTCAACGGTCAACAGGAGAGACTCAGTCTCAGGAAGCGTTCCAAAGCCATAGGCGCTCAACAATAGCTGCTTGATGGGGTCGACCTGCTCTTTGGTTCCTGCTGCTTTTGAGTTGTCGCTAATATCCTTGCCTAAAGCCGCCAGCAGATCGGTAGTTGCAGCCAGGGTCACTGGATCATATTGCGGATGGGAATAGGTTTTGGCCGAGGCACTGACAATTGAGATTTGATCTTGAAGTTTTTGCGCAGCTTCCAAATCACCGGGCACAGAGTCAACCACTAGGGTTCTCACCAATAGCCACACATAGGGCGTATGAAATTCCTTTAAGTTGAGTTCGTGGCGGCCAGCACTGTGGAATATATTATTGGTGTAGCCATCTTGATTTACCACCTGCACAGACATATAGCGAGCACCCATGTCGGGCAAGTCAATGCTGGCGCCCTCACTAATATCGACTATGGCAACGCTGTAAAGGGTATCGCGATTTAGGCGTTTGCTGCTGCGGGCATCAACGCCGACAACCTGACGTCCATGGGCAAACATATTCAGTTTTCCACCGGCCCTAGCCAAGTATTTATCGAATTGAATAGCGGTTTTGGCACGCACATAGTTGAGGGCGTTGACCTCCATTAGCGCTTCATTAGCCATAACATTAGCGGTTACCAGTGACAAAAAAATACCACTATGAGAGACTGCCCGCTTGATGAACTTCAATGTTTTTTTCAAATCTTGTTCCCATCTGTTTTTGATGCTGAGAGCTATGTAAACTATTTGAGCTAGTAGCTGTACTAGTTTCGGAGCAAGCCCGCCCACCTATATTAGTGTTAGATCCGCCAAAAGGTCTGATCATACCCATTGCAACTGCATGCCCCAATGCATGCTTTTGGGTTGGAGTTTTCAGAGCTCGAATATAATATCGTGCTTGAAAATCCGGCAAGCTGCGGTCAAATATTGATTTTAAAAACTCGCGAATACGATAGGCTTAAAGTCTGAAGATATCAAGATTAATTATAGGGTTAATATAACAAGGCTATATTGACAGCGAACGTGACCTGATCCGCTTGGTACGAGGCGCAAAGAAGCAAGAGTAATGGCGAAGTTTGCTTCGGGTGCATCTAATGCCGCGGTAGAAAACTTTAGTGTTATCGGTGGTAATCGCATACAAACTATCGACTCCGCGATGCATTTTATTCTTGGTGGCCTGGTAGCGATTAAAAAATAACCTGCTGAGACCTCATTCTCCTAGGTGCCTGCTCTAACAATCGATAATCTTTAGTTTACGTTCAAGTGAACTGACTTCATCAATTTAAATTAAAATTGGCCAATATATTAATATATGGTTTCTATATTAAGGTTGACCTCATCACCCGTTAAAGGTACCTTAGAGGTACAGAAAAGTATCAGCGATGACGCTCAATTTATTAGCAGTATTACTCAATTTAACTGTCTAAAAATTTTTAAAAATTAAAAGTAGGTTTTCCCAATGTTATCTTCAGAACCAGAGTCCAATATTATTCCGACGGTGTCACTGTTAAATGACCAGGAGGCTATTGAGAGAGTCTTTACCCACATCGATAATGGCACAACTGACCTTGGTGATACTGTTTGGCAAGAACCTGTTGAAAACTATCATTCCCAAGAGCGATTTGATGCTGAAATAGCGCTGTTGCGCAGTCTGCCAATACCCTTTTGCCCCTCCGCGGCGCTGCCCGAACTAGGGAGCTATATTGCTCGCAAATCGGCGGGAACCCCACTGGTAGTATCGCGTGGGAAAGATGGCAAGGTTAGAGCTTTTATTAATGCTTGTAGGCATCGTGGCATGCAAATAGCTAGTGGTACTGGACGCGCTAATGGCTTTGTCTGCCCCTATCATGCCTGGTTTTACGGCCTTGATGGTTCGCTCAAATTTATCCCGGGTGAAGAGGGATTTCCTGGTCTTGTCATTGAAGATCACAGCCTGGTGGAAGTAAGCGCTATGGAAAAGGGCGGTCTTGTCTATGTGATGCAGGAGGGAACCATCAGTCCACAGATGCTAGAAAATAGTCGTGACTATTTCACTCCCGAGCAGGAGCTGTTTAAACAGTCAGAAAATACAGACCCAGCCAATTGGAAGTTGTTAACCGAAACTCTCCTAGAGGGCTACCATATTAAATCACTGCATAAAAAGTCGTTCTATCCCTATGGCTTAGATAATGTCAATTTGGTCGAGACATACGGTGCTAATGCTCGAGTGACTTTTCCTTTCCGACGCATTGAGAAGTTACGAGATGTGCCTGCAGAAAAGCGCAGAGCTGCAGGGATGCTGACCTCTGTCTACCATCTTTTTCCCAATGCTAGTGTCTCAGTACTATCCAAACATTCAAACTTGACGATTATGGAGCCGCTGAGCCCCAGTAGCACTCAAATGGTGATCTATTTGGTAACCCCTGAACAAACTGCTGAGAACCCAATTTCTCTTGAGGATGTTAAAAAAGATGCCCAGTTTGTCAATGAATCAGGCCAGGATGAAGACCGAGAAGCGGCCTGCTTAATTCAGCAGACGGTAACAGCCCAAGCCAACAGTCATTTGACGTTTGGCTACTTTGAAAAAGCCATCGTTAATTTCCACCAGCACCTTGCAAAAAGTTTAGATTCGTAGCCTATATTGAAAAGCATGTATAGGCGAACTCGGTCTGATAACGATTAAAAATTCGGCTGCCTTTCTGTCGGCGATCTTTGATCGTCACCCCAGTCTGCGAGGTTTTATCATGGCAATATGCAGGCCTTGATGTCTCTGGCTTAGTGTCGGTTTGACATGTGCTGGGCTAACTTTAATGCTCGAATGTGGCGGTGTTTATCCTCTAAATAAAGGACTGATTACGATTCATGACTCCTATTAAGACGCAGGATACTGGTCTGAGAACAAAGATTGACGAAAAACTGTCTCGTTGGTCAGTCGCCGCATTTGGCATCGGCGCCGCAGGTGAAGCAGTTTACTTTGGACTGTTCAATACCTTCATTACTATTTTTTATAACCAGGTAATTGGCCTATCGAATACCCTCATCGGTACTGCTATCATGCTGGCGTTGGTGGTCGATGCTGTCACCGACCCATTGATTGGGATAATTTCTGACAAATGGAAATCTAGGCACGGACGACGACATCCATTTCTATTCGTTGCGCCCATACCCTTAGCGCTGGCAATCTATGCAATTTTCAATCCACCTGAATCCATTCTGAATGAGGCAGATAATTTCACTAATTATGCCTTGTTCGCATGGCTAGCCATTTGCACTGTTTTCAGTCGCGCATTCTTAACTCTCTATTCAATTCCGCATCTAGCCCTGGGTAGTGAAATGTCGAAGAACCATAATGAGCGTTCCAGATTATTCAGTGCCAATGCAGCATTTTCCTATGTAACTGGTGCCTTCTTTGGTTTTTTGGCTTGGGGAGTATTTTTCGATGCCGAGCATATAAGAGCTGTTGATGGCGTGGCAGTTCCGGGACACTTAAATGAAGCCTCTTATGCACCTTTAATATTGTTAGCCTGTAGTTTGGTTCTTGTAGCGATTTGGACTACCGCTGCCGGCACGTATAAGCATGTGCCAACATTATCCGGGCCATCAAAGCAACAACAAGAGCTCTCTTTTAAAGGTTTTTTCAAAGAGATATTGACCACATTAAAGTGCCGCAACTATGTCGTGCTAATTGCCGGTTACTTTTTCTTTATGATTGCTAGCGGAATCTACGATACGCTTAGTGTTTTTATGAGCACTTACTTTTGGGAGCTCGTGCCGGGCCAAATGCGCTGGTTTGGACTAGTGTCGGCACCCTGTGCCTTATTTGGCGCGTTAATTTCACCTGTGTTAATGCGCAAGTTCGATCGCAAGCCTGTGGTAATCTTCTCTATGATTTGTATGGCGATTACTGCTCAACTGGTTGTGGATTTGAGATTGCTCGATTTAATGCCTGACAATCATAGCGCTACATTGCTACCACTGCTGCTCTGCAACTCAGGCATATTCGCGTTTGTGATTGGCCTTTGTGCTGTCGCCATGATGTCTATGATTGGTGATGTGGTAGATGAAAACGAGTTGGATACCGGATTGCGCCAGGAAGGGTTATTCTATTCTGCAAGAGCCTTTTTCGCTAAAGCTTCGTTTTCCTTTGGTCACTTTGTGGCTGGCGTAGGACTGGATCTATTCGTTCGTTTTCCATCGCTAGCAGTTCCGGGAGAGGTTGACGCAGATGTGCTATTTCGAATGGGTATACTGGCTGGACCCATTATGGGTATAGCGTCCTTTATCGCCGTATTCTTTTATGGCAAATATCATTTGACCCATTCCATGCATACCAAAATCATTGATGACATCGAAGAGCGTAAGCGAAATCAACAACAGCCTAATGCCAAGGCGACATAAGCCAAAATAGCGTTTAGAATGGTACACTTGAGTGCGCCTCTTCGGGGTGCAAATAGGCAAGGTAGTACGTTGATGGCACAAAAACCTCGAACCCGTCTGTCGAAGGAAGGAAGACGATCACAGCTTCTGGACAGGGCAGCGGCAATTATCGAAGATATGGGATTTGCAGGATTTACCATGGAGACTCTGGCTAAGGCAGCCGGTGTGAGTAATCCATTGGTCTATAAATATTTCGACTCCCGGCAAGAGATCTTTAAAGAGCTTTTATTGAGGGAACTAGAAGATTTTCGTTTGAAGATTAGGGCTAAAGTAGCCAGTACTAATAGTTTTGAGGAACTTGTAAGAGTCTTTGTTGAGGTTAACTTTGAGCAATCTGAATCTGGAAATGTAAGAGATGTGCTGCTCAGTCAGGCTGATCTAAGAGAGGCAGTTGTTAAGACGATAAAGAGGAACCACAAAGAGATTGGCCGAACTTTAATCGAGAGAGTCATTGAAGACAATCGCACGATGACATTAGATCAGGCAGAGCATCTTCTCTACATGGGCTCCGCGGCTTCTATTGCCGCTGCTGAAAAAGTGAATCGATCGGGACGCAGCAGACAACGCCTAATTGACAATACCGTCAGCTTTATTCTGGGGGGGTTCGCGGCTCCCTATACAGATACCGACAGCTAAAGTTTATCATCTACTCGCCTAACCCGCGTGCTTGCAGTCGAGCACGCCTGTGTGTACCCATCTTAAAAGCCTACCATTGAGTTCAATCCTCTGAGGGTTAACAATGACGCGCGAATACACCAACCGGAAAATAGTTCTAAATAGGCGGCCGCAGGGCGACTTGCGGGATGGAGATCTCTCCATGCTCAGCGGACCCGTCCGAGAATTAAGTCAGGGAGAGTTCTTACTTAAAACTATCTGGTTGTCGCTTGACCCTTATATGCGGCCACGTATGAGTGACATCAAAAATTATCTACAACCTATCTACAACCTATCTGTAGTTTGGGTGTGTTCAAAGTCATGAAAGCCCGCAGCGAGACCACATAATATAATTAGTCGCTAGACTGTAACGCCATGGGATTCAATATTGATGCTTCCCAGTATTAGGCTGGTATCAGAATCTAATGGCAGTTCCTGCAACAATAAAATGAGGGTTTATATGTTACAGAAAGCCGTTTCTGAAGCTAGCAACATTCACGAAATTATCCTTGTGTTAGTGGTCATTATGCTTGCCAATGGGGCCTATTTTTTTCGATAAACCCGATTAAGGCAGACAGCGCCTGCGGCATGTTTTGCTCGCCGAAGCCGATGCGAAAGTAATCCTGATAAAGGT
>OJEJ01000199.1_pt1 | contig 29077 bp, 26 predicted proteins | sample 1593271 | NCBI WGS metagenome assembly OJEJ01 (sample SAMN05416877, study PRJEB24817) | seawater metagenome | isolation source: Sea water | place: Canada:Atlantic | collected 2013-11
CTATTATTACCTACATAGTGTATTAATGATTATCTATAGTCAAAGGATTGACTATAGATGATGTATCAGAGGTTTCTTTAGACATTACAGTTGCCTCTAAGGCACACCAACCCTTGGATTCAGTTATTTAACATTCGACGCCTGAAGCGGTCTCAATACACTACCCTGTGATATTTCATTTAGAACGCTAACGGAGCAAACGTTTCAGTGAGTGTTGATTTACGATTAGAGTGTGTTAATGGTATCTTTTGGGGTTTCGATCAATGTCTTATTTGTATCCGTGAGTCATCTTCACAGGAGACTACTCACTCGTAACTATCAAGCTTGTAATATCCGACTTTAATATTTTTACCCACTGTAAGCGGGTATGGCGGGTCAAAAGTCTAAGGTCTGCATACCCAGTGAACGACCCGGTAGCCACATTTTTATATCCACAAAATGGAGCGTTTTGATATTGGAACTAATTTTTAATCAATTTCTATTGAAATTATTTGTTGGTATATTTGTTGGTATATTCAATAATTAGGATGCAATATATTGATCCGATCCTCCTTACTATGAACCAACAGTCTATTTTAGAAAAACCTCATGGTCCTAGAGTATGTTTTGACTGTTTTAAACAGAGATCAATTCAACTTTATTCAATTGCTAATTTTCTTTAAAAAACTAATGCTGTGTTTGCTATTGCTTTGACTATAAAAAAATCAAATAACGTCCATTAAAAAATTGTATTCCAGAAAAACCTTAATCACTAGTTAAAAAGATGTCTTATCAACTTCCAAAATAATGCCCCGCCTGTGTGGACACTATTTTCTGAATCAATACTGACTTTTAAACCAAGGCATTGCTTCCTAGTAAAGCGTAATACTTTGGAGTTCAAATATATCCGGTAAGACTGAGTCGAACGTTTTGGGATCGGTATTTTTACGCAGCGCGTATAGCGCCATTATTCCCTTCCATGCGGCTAAACAATTTTCTGCGATGGGTACAACTTTACTCTTAGTTTCAGAATTTAATACGAATAGTTGTTCAAATATTGCTATAGGATCTTGGCATTTCTGATGACGATAAAGCACGTTCATAGAAGTTGCTACTGCCATAAAATAATCGCCCTCATCAATTTTTTCGAAGGTGTTAGGGTTAAAGAGGTAACAGCCGTATTGATCATAAAAGTCAAAAAATTCTTTTAAGTAAGTATTTGATCCCGTATTTTTATCTTCCGGTAGCACGTAACTCAAGCTTACTTCTGGGTGCTCTTCAGCAACGATTATGCCCGTAATTTTTTCTGGTATACCAACGGCATCAAGCACAGCATTAATGTCCCTTATAATGTCCGCTTCTGATCTATCTCCCAAAGTACCTTGGGTCATACTAGTGGGAATTATTTCTATATCTGGCTCCATGTTGGCAGTCAAACTTTCTGTTTCTTTTGTCATGCTTTAGTGTCCTTGTACTTGAGACTGGTTTAAATGATAGCGTTCCTCAATCTATTGAGGAAACACAATGTATTGCGAATGAATTGTTTTTTAAATGCATTTATGGCTCATGCTAAAACTGGTCATTTATTGGGATGGAACACCTGCCACAGTCAGTAAAACCCATCGGATACTTCACTTTAGTTATTATACTCAAACAGGCCTAGATTTATATTAAGCCTAAATTAAACTTCAAGAATCTACCTCAATCGGTTGGCGTCATTTTATTCAAAACTTATATCTAGGTACGTCACAAGGCCATCTAAATCACTTTCTATATCAGACCCAATCGTACTCGCTGTTAAGTTAGCTAATGAGAGACTCATGGTTGTACTCGTGATCTCAGGATAACTAATTGTGAATGTATACATATTTTTGGGGTGTTTTGCCGACCTAAAGTGCAGCCCATTTAAAGGCACTACACCTATGTTATATTCTTTCAATAAACGTTGAATTTGTGATACGTGTGGCGCTTTACATTTAAAGGACACAACCGTTTTAACATGTTCCATTGAGAACCTCTTTCAATTATTTATGAGTCTAATCCTATCCTATTCTCAGCACTAGCAGGATCATTTTAGAACTTTATATGATCAAAAGGTTAATATTCTGGTTTGTATCTGTCTAGACTGACCTGAATAGTATTGAACACCATTAATAAAAGATGGGTCCAAGTCATTAATTTTAAGGTTCCAACGCTAATGACTGAAACAGTTTTATGTCCATTCTAATTAATCTAGAAAAGTGGATCTGCCTCAAACTCAAGATAACAACCAAATTCATTAATGGACAAAAATGTGGACTAAGGCAAGTTAATCAGATAGTTGAGTGATCGTTTGGGCATCGGTGGTAATTCTGCCTTCTTGGAATCACCCTTAAAGCAACTCCGTAGGCATAAGGCCCAAATACGGTCTTTTGACGATCGATTTAAACAACGTACTTCTGCCGCACATAAAACGCCACTAGAGAATAAAGACGTTAACTTTCCGACATCCACTTCGATTTGAACTGAGTGAACTGAGGATAACTGGATATTTGACTTCACTTAATTGACCTCGCTTATTTTTTTGATACTTTTATTGCCCGCTTATTGGGACAATTACTGCAATTATTTTTACATTTTTTTGTTTTTTCTATTGCTAAAGCATTTGCCCATTGCGTCTTAGGGTATTGAACACTCAACAATTTACTATCCTCACCAATCATGTTGTTAAATCTCATGTAGTAAAAGAAATCTAAATCTACATGATAATCATTCGCATTAAAAGAGATATTTGAATTTATCCTTGAAGTGTTCTTTTGAAAAGTCGCGAATGACTATAAAAACGGCGAGAACACAACATTACCCTATTTGTAAGACAAATTAATACACGCTAAAATATCAACCTAATATTGAAAATCTATTCCCAGTTGAAACGAGCTATAAAAGTTTAAAATTACTGGCATCTCAATCCTGTTATCTAGATGAGGCCTTACCTTGGCGAATAAACTCCTGAGCATCTCTCGGCGTACGCGTTCTACCGTATATACCGACCGAGTAGAATCAACCAACATTAAAGCCTATACCGTTTACAACCATATGTTACTGCCTACTGAGTTTGAATCATTGGAGGCAGACTATTGGCATTTGTGTGAGCATGTTCAAGTTTGGGATGTATCCGTAGAGCGTCAGGTTCAAATAACAGGCCCCGATAGTAATCGTTTAGTCCAATTAATGACTCCCCGTGACATCAGCAAAGCCGTCGTAGGTCAAGGCCTTTATGCACCTTTGTGCGATGTTGACGGGGGTATCATTAATGATCCAATAGCCATTAAACATTCAGATAACTGTTGGTGGCTTTCAATTGCTGATAGCGACGTCAAACTTTGGGCAAAAGGTTTGGCAACCGGTTTTGGATTAGACGTCAAGGTAACGGAACCTGATGTTTCGCCTTTAGCCGTACAAGGACCCAAGGCTGAGGCACTCGTGGCTCGTGTATTTGGCGAATCCGTTCGTGACATACGATTCTTTCATGGAAAAATGCTGGATTTCCAAGGTACAGAAATGTACGTCGCTCGCTCTGGCTGGAGCAAACAAGGTGGATTTGAAATCTATTTAAACAATCCTGACCTTGCTCATGCTTTGTGGGATGAGCTCTTTGAAAAAGGACACGACTTACAAGTCAGAGCAGGTTGTCCTAATGCAGTTGAACGGCTTGAGAGCGGTTTATTGTCTTATGGTAACGATATTGATGATTCCAATAATCCATTTGAATGTGGGCTAGATCAATACATTAAACTGGATGCAAATATTGACTCACTCAGCTTGCCCGCCTTGCGTGCCCTTGCAGGGAAACAGAGTCAACAACTGGTTGGTTTAATATTTGATCAAACGATGGACTTTAAAAACAAAAAAGTCAGTTATAATGATCAAATCGTTGGTGAGGTCACCTCAAATATTTGGTCACCACGCTTCAAAAAGCACTTGGCTTTTGCAATGATGCAAAGCGAGTATTTGAGCAATCAGTCGGCGATAGAAATCAATGGCATAATCGGTATTATTACTGACCTGCCCTTTAGCCAAAAAGTGTTGCAACCTTAAACAAATAACATGGGATAAAAGAGACCCTTAGTATGAGCCGATCCTCCTACCTCAAGCCAGACACAATTGCTTTACACAGTGGTTACACCCCCGAAAGCGACCATGGGTCACGTGCCGTCCCTATTTATCAAACAACTTCTTACGTGTTTGAAAGTGTTAGTGATGCCTCTTCGTTATTTAATGTTGAGCAAGGAGGCCATATTTACAGCCGAATCACTAATCCAACGGTTGCCGTGCTGGAGCAAAGGATCGCGGCATTAGAAGGTGGCTCGGGTGCTATTTGTACCGCATCGGGCATGAGTGCATTATTTACGACCTTTATTACGCTCTGCTCTGCCGGTGATCATATTGTTTCATCTGCGCAAATATATGGATCAACTGCCACCCTGCTTCGTCATACCTTAAAGCGCCTGAATATTGACTGTAGTTTCATTTCAATCAATGATGAACAGGCTTTGCGTGAGGCGATTCGACCCAACACTAAATTAGTGTTTTGTGAGTCAATCGGTAACCCGGGTCTAGAAGTGGCAGATTTACCTCAAATCAGTCAAATCGCCAACGACATGGGCGTACCTGTTGTGGTCGATGCAACCTTTGCTACTCCTAGTTTGTGCCGGCCTATTGATCACGGTGCCAATGTGGTGGTCCATTCAGTGACCAAATGGATGGGAGGACATGGTGTTGCCGTTGGTGGTGCCATTGTTGATGGTGGACAATTTGACTGGGCGGCCAGCGGCCGATTCCCAGAGTTAACAGAACCCTATGCACCTTTTCATGGTATTCGTTTCTGGGAAGAGTACGGACCGTCTGCTTTGGCAATGAAAATTCGAGCTGAGTCGATGCGTGATATTGGCGCAGCTTTAAGTCCACACAGTGCTTTTTTAATTTTGCAAGGCATCGAAACACTCAGCTTACGCATGAAACAACACGTTGCCAATGCTAAGCAAATGACCGATTGGTTACAAACTCAAGAAGATGCCTTGTGGGTTAATCATCCTGATATGGAATCTAATTCAAGTCATAAAATTGCAGCGAAGTTGTTCCCAAATGGTGCCGGTTCAATGGTTTGTTTTGGCGTTGTTGGTGGGAGAGCTGGCGGTGCTGCTTTTATCGATGCGCTGCAATTGGCCTCTAACTTGGCAAACGTCGGAGACTCCCGTACGTTGGTATTGCACCCAGGTAGCACGACGCATTCACGATTAACACCCGAAGGTATGATGGCCGCTGGAATCAGTGAAGATTTAATTCGAGTCTCTGTTGGTATTGAAGATATTGCAGATATAAAAGCCGACTTTGCACGTGGTTTAAGAGCCGCGAAGCGTGCAGCTGAGGCACAATAATGGAATTCACAGTCAGGGGCACAAAGACTTATGCGGCTACTGGTGGTAAGGATTTTGATAATAATCTTGAAACCCTAGTTTTCCTTCATGGAACCGGCTTGGATCACCGGTGTTGGGCACTACAAACTCGGTGGTTTGCTTATAATGGCTACTCTGTTTTTGCACCTGACTTTCCAGGCCATAGCCTGTCCGAAGGCACTCCGTTATCCAGTATTGAAGATATGGCCCATTGGTTGATCGAAGCCCTTGCAGCAACTGGTATCAAGAAAGCCCATATCGTTGGTCATTCTCAGGGCTTTCTTTGTGCATTGGAACTTGCGCGGCAAGCACCAGAACGGGTGGCGTCTCTCATTGGTATTGGAACGGCTGCTGCTATTCCTGTTAATCCGGCACTCATTGAAGCGGCACAAAGGTCTTCGGCTGAGGCAGCTAACATGCTAATACAGTGGGGTTTTGGTCATAAAGCACACATGGGTATTAGTGCTGTACCTGGTATGCAACCCATCGCAATAGGTCGTCAAATCATGGCTGAAAACCCTGTTGAGGCAGACCTTCGAGCCTGTGCAAGCTACACATCTGGCGAGCAAGCTGCCGCTGAAATTTTAGTTCCTTGCCACTTGATACTAGCGAATCAAGATAAATTAACGCCTTTAAAAGCAGGTTTGGCACTCGCTAAACAATTAAATGCCAACCACTCCATTATCGACGGTTATGGCCACATGCTCCCCATTGAAGCACCTAAACAGTGTTTACAGGCATTACGCAACATTATTACTTCGTAAAATAATCACTTTATCTCAACAAACACAGTAATACACAGAGACCAGTAAAATGTTCAAAAAAGTAGCAGTGATTGGTGCAGGCACCATGGGTGCAGGCATAGCAGGACAAGTTGCCAACGCAGGTATCGAAGTCTGGCTGCTGGATTTACCGACCGGTAACCAAGGCGATGACAACCCAAATGCACTCGCCGAACGAGGTCTTGAACGCCTTCGGGATCCAGATCAACCTGGACTTATCAGTGAAGAAGCAGAATCCTTTATCCATTTGGGCAATACACGTGATGATTTCAATCAGCTGGCTGATTGCGACTGGGTGGCTGAGGCGGTAGTTGAACGGTTGGATATTAAGAAGGCCCTCTACAAGCGTCTGGATGAAACTTGTCATGAAACGGTTATTATTTCTTCTAATACATCGACAATCCCAATTAGCCTATTAGTTGAGGATATGCCTGCATCTTTCTGCCAACGCTTTGCGATTACGCATTTTTTCAATCCTGTTCGCTTTATGAGATTATTGGAATTAGTGCGCGGTAAAGATACTGATCCTGCAATCATGGTAACGCTGGCTAGCTTTTGCGAACAGCAACTCGGCAAAGGTGTTGTGCAATGTCTTGACACTCCAGGCTTCCTAGGTAATCGAGTCGGTGTTTTTGCAATCCAGTGCGCTTTGCATGCGGCTTTTGACCTTGGCTTAAAACCCTTAGAAGCAGATGCGTTGTTCGGTCGTCCAATGGGCATTCCAAAAACAGGTGTATTTGGTCTTTATGATTTAATTGGCATCGATTTAATGTCTGATGTTGTTCAAAGTTTGGTGAATATTCTCCCCGCTGAGGATGTCTTTCATCACGAAGCAGCCCAGATTTCAATGATGACCCATATGATCAAAAACGGGCAAACGGGCAACAAAAAAGGGCTTGGCTTTTACCGGGATGCAGATACAGGTCGTGAAGTACTCGATTTGAAAGAACTGACCTATGGCCCAGCACCTCGATTGAACTTAACACTGGCCGAAAAAGCTGAACAACAGGGCGTTAAGCACCTACTTAACGATAATGGTGTTCATGGTCAATTTGCTTGGCGTGTCTTATCTAGGTCACTGTGTTACGCAGCGTCACTCATACCTGAAGTTGGTAATAGCCCCATTGGCATAGACGATGCTATGAAGCTTGGCTACAACTGGATTAAAGGCCCGTTCGAACTACTTGATGACATTGGTCTTGATTATTTCATCAACCGACTCGAAACAGACAACGTCGATGTCCCTGCTTTTCTGTTAGAAGCGCGTGGTTCAAGTTTCTACCGGGTACATCAAGGGGAGTTACAATGTCGACTCATTGGTGGCCAATGGCAAACTATTCAGCGTGATGAAGGTGTGATTCGATTCACTGAAAAACGCCAAACTATTCAGCCCGTTAACAGTTGCGCAGTCGCTAGTTGGTACGACCTTGATAATATTGCGATGGTTGAATTTCATAGCAAAGCAAATGCGTTAGATGCAGAGTCTATGGCAATATTAGCCGATGCAATTGATGACGTAGAGTCCAATAATATGCGCGGTCTGGTTATTCATAATGATGCCCAACATTTTTCTTGTGGCGTCAACCTGCAAGCTGTTCGAGGCTTCTTCCGCAAAGAAGATATGGATGGCTTAGATCAATTTCTGGCCCAGTTTCAACAAACGGTGCACCGTATGGCGCATATTCAAGCCCCGGTCGTTGCTGCACCAGCTGGACTTTCAATCGGCGGTGGTTTTGAGGTGGTTTTACACGCCAAACAGGTTATCTGTCACGCCAACTCAACCATGGGACTAGTCGAGTCTTTAGTCGGTGTTGTGCCGGGTGGGGGTGGCTGTAAAGAAACCTTGTATCGTTGGATTGAGTTACTTCAATGTAGTGAGGATATCACTAAGGCCAGCTGGAAGGCTTTTATGAATCTTGGTTATGGCAAAACCTCTACCTCGCCTATCATCGCAAAGAAGAATGCCATGTTACGCTCTAATGATCGTTTTTTAATCAACCGAGATCGCCTATTACCCGACGCTATTACCGCCATCAATGATGCTTCAGAACAAGCATTATTTATCCGCCCTAACCTCTCAATGCCCGGTGCTACTGTGTTTAAAGAGATGACAGAATGGTTAGCTAAAAATAGAGACAAGGGCTTTTTTACACCACATGATGTTGTGGTAGGTACTGAAATGGCGCGTATTGTTACGGGTGGTGAAATCGAACCTGGCACAGTTTGGAGTGAACAAGATTTATATGATGCAGAGCGTCGTTCTTTTATCCGTCTGGTATCAGGTGAAGCGACCAGACTTCGCATTGAGACGATGTTAGAAAACGGTTCGCCCATTAGAAATTGATAACTAATTTAATTAGTAGATAATAAATATAAAAGCGATAATTAGAAGGAGATCAACATGACCATTGAGTATGATCAATTACCAACAAATGCAGCCAATTTTGTTGCTCTCACGCCGCTTTCGTTTTTGCAACGAACGGCGGATATCTATCCCCAGCGCGAATCCTTAATTTATAATGATCGCCGTTATACCTGGTCGCAAACCCGTGCAAGATGCACACGTATTGCATCCAGTATTGCGAGCCGCGGATTGGGTAAAAATGACACTGTCTCTGTCTTTGCCTTCAACACGCCTGAAATGTTTGAAGCTCATTTCGCAGTACCTATGTCAGGCGCTGTACTCAACACGATCAATACTCGACTTGACGCCTTAACCGTGTCCTACATTATTGATCATGGTGAAGCCAAACTGTTTATTGTTGATCGCCAACTTTGGCCAGTCCTCGAGGCTGCACTTGAAACATCAACATTGCAGCCTGAAATTATCATTATTGATGATCCAGATGCGACTGAAAAGCCATCACTGCCCACAGAGCGTGAATTCAGTTATTACGAAGATCTTGTCGAACAGGGTGATGAAACCTTTGTCTGGCGTCAACCAGAAGATGAATGGCAAGCTCTGTCTCTTAATTACACGTCGGGCACTACGGGCCGACCTAAGGGTGTGGTTTATCATCATCGGGGGTCTTATTTGATGAGCATGGGCACCGTTGTTTCCTGGGCCTTGCCACAACACCCAAGATATTTATACACCGTCCCTATGTTTCATTGCAACGGCTGGGGTCATGCTTGGACTATGACGGCAGTGGCTGGCACCATTATTTGCATGCGTGCATTTGCTCCCAAATTGTTATTTGATCTTGTTGATGAACACAAGGTCACTCATTTTGGAGGTGCGCCAATCATTTTGAATATGTTAGCAAATGCACCAAAGAGTGATCAAAAGACATTTGGTCGGACCATTCAAGTGATGACAGCAGGCGCCCCACCACCCTCAAAAGTGTTAGAAAGTATGACCCAATTTGGCTTTAATATTATGCATGTTTATGGCTTAACTGAAAGTTACGGGCACATTTTACAATCGTCTGCCCAAGAAAGTTGGAAAAAAGAGAGCATAGAAACTCAGGCAGAATTAAAGTCGCGGCAAGGTGTACGCTTTGCCATGACAGAGGCCGTTGAAGTAGTCAACCCTGACACTGGAAAATCAGTCCCAGCCGATGCTGAAACCGTTGGCGAAATAATGATTCGGGGAAACACCACCATGAAAGGCTACTTAAAAGATAAAGAGGCTACCCAAAATGCATTTCGAGATGGCTGGTTTGTTAGTGGTGACCTTGCTGTCATTCACCCTGATGGCTATATACAAATAAAAGATCGAGCAAAAGACATCATAATATCGGGTGGTGAAAACATATCATCAGTAGAAATTGAAGCCATACTATACAAGCATCTTGCCGTGGGTGAAGCCGCCGTGGTTGCTCTAGCCGATGATAAGTGGGGAGAAGTACCGTGCGCCTTTGTAGAATTAAAAGTTGGCTGCGACGCCACTGAAACAGAATTAATAGCATTCTGTACTAACCATATGGCCCGGTTTAAAAGACCCAAGCGGGTTATTTTTGGAGATTTACCTAAAACAGCTACCGGCAAAATTCAGAAAAACATATTACGTGAAGCGGCTAAAGCGTTGCCAGTAAGCTAGGTTATGGGATAACAGTTTATTCTTAAGGGCCTAAAAACTAGGGTAGATTGTCAAAAACTAGAGCTTAAACTGCTTTATCGCTAAAGCAGTTATCGTTAATGAAACCTTCATCCCCCAATATAAGACATTTCGACTTTTTTCATCCGTGCCGTTTCTTCCGTACGAATTTCTGAATACTGGTCATCACGTTGGCTCCAAATTAACCCCACGGCGTCAGCGATTTCTTTATCGCTTTTACCTGACCGCATGAGCACACGTAAATCATGACCCGATTGCGAAAACAGGCAGGTGTATAGCTTGCCATCAGTCGATAGTCGAGTACGGTTACAGCTAGAACAAAAGGCTTGTGTCACGCTGGAGATAACACCAATTTCGCCACTGCCATCTGCGTAGGTCCAGCGCTCAGCCACTTCACCCGTGTAATTAGATTTTGCTTCAACAATTGGCATCTCTGCGTTGATCATGTGTACAATCTCAGCAGACGGCACGACATCGTCCATACACCAGCCGTTAGAGGATCCGACGTCCATGAATTCGATGAAACGCACAATGTGTCCACTGCCTTTAAAGTGCCGAGCCATTGCCACTACGTCCTTATCGTTAACACCTTTCTGGACCACCATATTGATTTTAATGGACTTAAAGCCAACCTTGTGCGCGGCTTCGATGCCCTTTAACACTTCGGCCACTGAATAATCGACATCGTTCATTGCACAAAATGTAGTTTCATCAAGTGAATCAAGTGAGACCGTGACACGATTTAATCCAGCATCTTTAAGCACTTGGGCTTTCTTAAAAAGTAGCGAGGCATTGGTTGTCAGCGCTATATCTAAAGGTTTATCGTCTATGGTCTTGATCGTGCTAAGCATTTGAATCAAGACATCAATGTTTTTTCGCAGTAGGGGTTCACCACCAGTAAGGCGAATTTTTTCAACACCATGTGCAGCAAACAGGGTTGCCATACGTGTAATTTCGTCAAAATTTAAAAGATCAGTTTGTGGTAAGAAAAGGTAGTCCTTGCCAAATACTGACTTGGGCATGCAATAGGTGCAACGAAAGTTACAGCGGTCCGTAACAGAAATACGCAGATCACGTAAAACCCTACCTCGCGTATCGCTGAAAAAAGGCGTGTGGGCTGAAGTACTGGAGGTAACTGATTTGCTGCTGGCTTCACGCTGGTCAACAATATTAATTATCTTGGTTGTCATGGTGGCCTCTAACTAATTTTTTAACACACGATGTTTGGCAATGGTAAACACTTTTTTATGCATTGTGACATGGATTGGGAACTCTGCCGATATTAGATTCAATTAATGTCAAAATCTTTAAGCTTTGCGTTATCCAAGCTATTTAGAGCGTTATACAATAATTATGTCAAATCTAAAATGTACGCAAATAGAACCCATTTTTTTAGATTATCTGGTTATTCCAATCAAATAGTAGCCCAAGAGAAATCATTGTGATTGCTCCTCATGATGAGCAACTCAAATGCGACACACCACCAAGCTCATAGAACTCACTCGGCTTCAAATGATAGTATTTTTCCTCCACAACTTCCGACTGTTCAGCGTAGGGCTCTGTCATAACTGCCTGCAGTTCCCTAATTAATTCGTAGCGTCTAGAGGCCGCTTGCTGATAAGCCGGTACAACAAACCACTCTCGTAAACTGTATTTTGGGTTGACGAGTTTCATCTGCCTAGAAAGCGCTTCGTGAGATTGCGACACAGCAACTTTCACATTGGTCAAAGATGTATTGTTACTGTTAATAACTGCTTTCCATTTTGTGAACCACTCTGACCAACGGTTGTTCAATGCATCAGATTCAGTCTGAGACGCAGATCCCATTAACGAATTGACGCCCTGATAAAAACTCTTTTTAAGTGACTCAATATCATTGGGTAAACTTGAGAGCTCACGGAAGAAAATAGTGTAGTCAACCGATGTTTGCTCCATAAGCGCTTCAAGCTCTCTAAACAATGTCGAGTAAAAAATACCCGTTCCCATTTTTGCAGCCCACATTTGTTCCATTTGCGCTTCCATCATGGCTGAAAAACCGCTTCGAATTTCATCGAGCTGTAACAGCAAGTCTGGATGTGCTGTTACAAGAGGTCGCAAAGCGGTCCAAAACGCATGAAAGTTACGTTCTGCTGCTTCTGGTTGGTTCATAAATGAGAAGTGTTCTCCACCACCTGTCCATGGCTGAAAGTGCGGGTTAAACTCATCACAGAAGCCAAAAGGTCCATAGTCAAGTGTAAAGCCGCCAGCAGCACAATTGTCGCTGTTAAAATTTCCTTGGCAATAGCCAACACGGATCCAGTTTGCGATCAATGAGGTAAGTCGACTGCGGAACTCACCTGCAAGCAACACTACTTTTTCGGGGGTGGTTAATGTCTGGTCAATAACGTCCCCATAGTCGCGAACGATTAAGTGCAACACTATTTTTTCTAGCTCTTCCATCGCTTTTGGGTGTTCCATCTTGCGAGCACGACGACTAAACAGTTCGATTTGACCGACCCGAATAAATGATGATGCAACCCGTGTCGAAATCGCAACGGGCTCCAACATAAGCACGTCCGGATCTTTTGAACGGGAGCCCGCTTGATACCACGGCCGTTTAACCTGTTCCGTTTTCGAAACGTACAAACTCAAAGAGCGCGACGTTGGTACACCGAGCGCTTGCATGTGTTCCTGTGCCAGAAACTCACGAATACTCGACCGCAAGACTGCACGTCCGTCTGCGCCACGACAATAGGGAGTTCGGCCACCGCCTTTAAGTTGCATTTCCCAACGTTGTCCGCCTATGACTGCTTCAAGTACGGAAACAGCTCGGCCGTCACCATATCCATTGCCGGTCTGGAACGGACACTGCTGGTAGTATTCTCTGCCAAAAATAGACAGTGCATAACCACAGGCCCAACCAACCTTGCGCATTGGATCTGGAACCTGCGAGATGTCACCAGAGAATATACGAACAAAATCATCCGACTGTGCCATTGCTTCAGCAAGGCCAAGTTCACGAAAAAGATTTTTACTGTGTGCAATGTACTCGGGGTCTTTAATTGGCGTTGGGTTGACGGGAACATAGTGTCCGGTAAAAACTTGCCGTGGTAGATGATCAGCCCCATTTTCTTTCGCATCTGGATCACAGTTAAGCGTGTCCATAAGCGAGTAATCTACCAACTTTGCGAGATCCTCGATCGTTGCAATAGGTGAAAATATTTCTGGGGTCGTTTGATTTGTCATATAGCGACTCGTGCTGCTGAGGTAATGTGTTTATAAAAATGGTATTGGATATTATGTCTAAAGCACTGACAGTCGTTCTTTCATCCAATTAATTAATCCACCCTGAAGTAAGAACTCAACTTGGCGTGGTGACAGGTCATGGCGCATCGAAAATTTCTGATCTCGGGTGACGTTTTCAACCACCAAATCTCCCCCCGTTGTCAGCGTGCGCCTTAGATCTGATAAGCGTAATGTATCACTCGCCTGGAGACAGTCATAATCCGTTAGATCAGTAAAGGTGAGTGGTAAAACGCCAAAATTGATTAAGTTTTGCGCATGAATCCTTGCAAAACCCTTGGAAAAAACGGCTCGGAGTCCAAGATACTGAGGACCTAATGCAGCGTGTTCACGACTCGAACCCTGCCCATAATTGCTGCCCCCTACAACTATGTGGCCGGCTACCTGTTTAGCTCGTTCAACGTAAGTAGGGTCGAGCCTATCGAAAGAAAACTCAGCAATCAAGGGGATATTACTTCGAAATGGCAACACACGTAAACCAGGCGGCATGATCTCATCAGTAGAAATGTCATTCTCTAACTTTAACAAAATCGGGACTTCAATCTCATCTGGCAATGGCTCAAAAGTTGGCAATGAAGCAATGTTTGGGCCTTTCACAAGTTCCACTTGTTGAGCTTCTTTTTGAGGTAATGGTGGCATAAACATGGCACGATTAATCATTGGCTGATCTGGATCTAAAATAACAGGATAAGGGATATCCAGTGTTCGAGGATCGGTGATCACACCCGTAAGTGCCGAAGCAGTGGCAGTCTCTGGACTGACAAGGCAAACTTTGTCTTCACGCGTACCAGAACGACCTGGAAAGTTGCGCGGCACGGTGCGCAAAGAAAGTTCATTGGTTGCCGGAGCCTGACCCATACCGATACAGCCATTACAACCGGCCTGATGTAACCGAGCTCCAGCGTGCAACAAATGAGCTATGTATCCGTCACGCACTAAGGTTTCGAGCTGTGCTCTGGATGTCGGGTTAATATCAAACGAGACGCGATCATTCACTTGCCGGCGTTCCACCATTTTGGCAGACATAGCGAAATCTCGAAAACCTGGGTTAGCAGAAGAACCAATGTAAGTCTGGTAAATTGGTTCTCCTGCAACTTCGCTAACAGGGCGAACATTTCCTGGGCTGGACGGCATGGCGATCAGCGGCACTAGCGTGTCCAAGTCAATCTCATCATGAACATCATAACTCGCACCAAAATCTGCTATCAATTCGACCCAATCATCTTCCCGCTGCCAGGCCTGTAGAAAACGACGAACCTCTTGATCAGATGGAAAAACAGTCGTTGTCGCACCAAGTTCGGCACCCATGTTTGCAATCACATGACGATCCATGGCACTCAACGTAGCAAGGCCCGGTCCGTAATACTCGATAATATGACCGAGCCCCCCTTCTACACCGTGACGACGTAACATTTCTAAAATGACGTCCTTTGCGCTGACCCAGTCTGGTAAACTACCGGTGAGCTTCACTCCCCAAATTAAAGGCATGCGGGTATAAAAGGGTTCTCCCGCCATTGCCATCGCAACTTCTAAACCACCTGCACCAATCGCAAGCATACCAATCGCTCCAGCTGCTGGCGTATGACTGTCAGAGCCAAGAAGCGTCTTGCCTGGTTTTCCGAAATTTTCTTGGTGGCAAGGGTGACTTACCCCGTTTCCTGGCCGTGAATACCACAAACCAAATTTCTGACAAGCGCTGCGCAAAAATAGATGGTCATCTGGGTTCTTGGAGTCCTCCTGTATAATGTTGTGGTCGACGTACTGAACACTCACTTCAGTTTTTACACGATCCAGACCCATTGCTTCAAGCTCTAACATTACCAGTGTGCCGGTCGCATCCTGTGTCAGCGTCTGATCAATCCGCAGACCAATTTCTTCGCTGGGTTTCATCTCTCCATGCAATAGATGCGACTGGATTAATTTCTGTGTGACATTCATGCTCATGGTCATCCTCCTAAATTTGATAAGGTTGGGTCCCTCCCACTTTTTGAACCCTCAGAAAATTGAATCCTATAAAACTAGTATCGTTTCAAAACTACATGGTTGTCAACATTGTTTTTAAGCGCTATTATATTGTCCTCATTAAGGAGATTTGAATGAACAATCGTGCTATTGCAGAATTGGTCTTCCACTTGGGCCGCATAGCCTCTGGTGAGGGCCTCGAAGAAAAGCTAACTCCAGCTCAATGGGCTGTACTTAGATACTTTGCATTAGCCAATCGTTTTTCACGGACACCCTCCGCTTTTGCTGCATTCCACTCCACGACTCGAGGAACAGCATCACAGACCATTAAAAGTCTTGAAACCCAAGGCTATCTGTCGCGTATGCGTTCAGAAAACGATAAACGCAGTGTTCAACTAGTCCTGACCGAAAAAGCAAGTGGCATTCTCGCAAACGATCCTTTCGAGTCACTGGTTCGTGCTGCCGAGGTGTTACCCCAAAGTATTCGAAATCAGTTCGCCAATACCCTGCAGCGAATGCTCGGTCACGTGGCACAAGAACGAGGCAAACCACCCTTTGGAACTTGTACATCCTGTCAACATTTGGAAAGCTGCGACGATAACAAAGATGAACAGACACCTTACGCCTGCGGTTTTACCAGAGAGCCTCTAACGGTAGAAGAGCTCAATGAGGTCTGTTTCAACTTTGTGTCAGGTAAACCTAGTTAACAATATTTGACTATTAACCATTCACTCTCTTGTTGAATATAATCGCTTTTTAACCCCTCACGGCTTAAAAGTGCCGCTCGATACAATTAACTCCACATTGTTTGTAACCTTTTCAACTAAGCTTGAGATGGCTTACCTCACCTATCAATTTACTAACCCACCATTTTATCAGCCTGCACCCAACGTTCAAATTCTTTTGCGGTAACGTACTTCAAAGCTAACGCAGCCTCACGCAAAGTGATTCCTTCCATATGGGCTTTATTGGCAATTTGCACGCTTTTATCGTAACCGATGTGAGGATTTAAAGCGGTTACTAGCATAATAGATCGCTGTAATAATTCATCAATACGGTCTCGGTTAGGTTGAATGCCAACCACACAATATTGGGCAAAACTAGTAGCTGCATCTGAAATTAAGCGCGTGCTTTGAAGGAAGTTTTGAATTATCAGTGGCTTATATGCGTTAAGTTCAAAATTACCCGATGCACCTCCTACGTTAATGGCCACATCATTACCCAAAACTTGGGCACACACCATAGTCAGCGCTTCTACTTGGGTCGGGTTAACCTTGCCCGGCATAATTGAGCTTCCAGGCTCGTTTTCAGGCAGTAAAATTTCACCTAGCCCACAACGAGGACCACTGGCCAGCCAGCGTATATCGTTGGCAATTTTAATCAACGATACTGCAATTGTTTTTAGCGCACCATGCGCGTGTACTATCGCGTCATGGCTGGCAAGTGCTTCAAATTTATTAGGTGCCGAAACAAACGGTAAACCTGTTAGGTTGCCTAGTTCTAATGCAACTCGATTACCGAATTCTTTATGGGTATTAAGACCCGTTCCAACAGCAGTTCCACCGATAGCAAGTTCATATAGATGAGGCAAGGTTTGTTGAAGATGATCAATGCCATGATCCAGTTGCGAAACGTAACCCGAAAATTCCTGCCCTAATGTAAGAGGCGTGGCATCCTGTAGGTGGGTTCGTCCAATTTTAACTATCTCGTCAAATTCTTTTGTTTTTACTGCAAGCGCATTACGCAACCCTCGCAATGCCAAGATGACGTTTCCATTTAGCGCCTGTGATGCCGCAACGTGCATTGCGGTAGGGAAAACATCATTGGAGGATTGCCCCATATTTGCATGGTCGTTTGGGTGCACCGAACGCAAACTTCCGCGCCCAGAACCAAGCCATTCTGATGCTCGATTAGCCAACACTTCATTCATGTTCATATGGGTCTGGGTTCCCGAACCCGTTTGCCAAACAGAAAGCGGAAATTCATCGTTATATTGGCCAGTCAATATTTCATCTGCAGCTTCTATAATAGCTTCTGCAATGCATAGCTTCAATAATCCCAAATCACCATTGACGCGTGCCGCTGCACGTTTAACTTGAGCCAAGGCATATATCAAGTGTAACGGCATAAGCTCAGTTGAAATAGCAAAATGCTTGAGACTACGTTGAGTTTGAGCGCCCCATAGACGTTCTGCCGGCACGTCGATGTCTCCGAAGCTATCGTTTTCAGTGCGGAATGCAGTCATAGTAAACGCCTAATACACAGGTTAGCGGCTGGATTCTTATGGAGGATGTTTTTAACCCATAAGAATGTTTAGACTAGTGTAGTTTATTGTACAAAACTCACATTAAAATAAGCCTGCCGCATGTGCCTGTTCGTCAGCGTGGTAAGAACTGCGAACCAATGGCCCCGAAGCCGCATGTAAAAACCCCATATTACGAGCTTCTTTTCCATACATTTCAAAAGTGTCTGGATGCACATAACGGCACACAGGCATATGCCCACCTGTTGGCTGAAGGTACTGACCGATGGTTACCATATCAACTTGATGAGCACGCAGCTCGGACAATACCTGCAGGATTTCTTCATCAGTCTCACCTAAACCAACCATTAAGCCAGATTTAGTGGGTATCGTCGGATGGAGACGCTTGAACCGTTGCAACAAATTAAGAGAGTTTTGAAAGACTGCACCAGGACGAGCCTCTTTGTATAGCCGGGGAACCGTTTCAATGTTGTGATTTAAAACATCTGGCGGCGCAGTGGCAAGTATATCTAAGGTATGGGTTAGACGTCCTCCAAAGTCAGGCGTCAGTATTTCAATAAAAATATTGGGCGTAAGCGCCCGAATGTGCTTGATGCATTGAACGAAGTGCCCTGCTCCACCATCGCGTAAATCATCACGGTCAACTGACGTGATAACAACGTAATTGAGTTTCATTAAGGCAATAGTTTGGGCGAGACGCTCCGGTTCGTTGGGGTCCAACGGATTCGGACGCCCCGTACTAACATTGCAAAATCGGCAACGGCGGGTACATTTGTCGCCCATAATCATAAAGGTCGCCGTGCCTTTATTCCAACACTCTGCAATATTGGGGCAGGAAGCTTCTTCACATACCGTTACTAAATTATTGTCACGCACAATGCTCTTAATTTCACCGAATCGGCCTGAAGATGACGGTACTTTAACCCGAATCCAACTGGGTTTTTGCAGCCTTTCAGTGGGATCAGCTTCGTCACGTTTAGTCTTAAGCGAGCCTCTTTGCTTACCTGAAGAGGGATAAGTCACCGCTGTCAACGGAATAACTTTAGTGGTCAACATCTCTTTATTATTCAAACTACACCTTCCATTCCAAAGTCAAAAATTCTTTACGCAGTAACTGGTTAGGAAACATTATGTAATTTATAGATTGGAATCGAAACAGCCCCTGTAAAACAGAATAACTGGAGAATATTGCGATGTATTTTTGATTCATACTGTACCTGATTATTATTCTGTCATTAACCAATACAACGACTATCTAGTCAATTATTGGAATTAGAAAGGGAATACTTTAGTAAGGTCGTAAAGCTATTTAAATCTAAACAGCCACTACGTCGATGCTTGGTTCGATACTTCTTACTAAATTTTCAATACCCCTGAGCGTGCCAGATATTGAGCTTGGACAAGAACCACAGGCACCCTGATAGTGAACACTGAGTCGGTTTCCAACTAGACCTACCACTTGAAGATCACCACCATCGTTCTTTAAATAAGGGCGGACCTGGTCATCTATCAACGAGCTAATAGTATCAAGTCGATGTTGATCTTCTGGGCTTAGGTCAGTCATTGCGCTCGTTGCTGCCGCAAGAGTAACTTCCGTTTGAGCAGATGCTGTAGGCGCTGCGCGAATAGGAACTGCAACTTTGCGAGCTAGCTCAAGCCAATCAACACCGCCGTCCTGCGTCACTGTAATCCATTTGTCAACATAAAATACATTGGTCACATGTTCAATTTCAAACAATGCAGAAGCAAGTTCATCGACCATCGCCTGCTCTGCGTTGTCATATGAGTTTGTTATACCCCAAGTTACTGGCTCCCTGAGTATGAACTTCTTTGCGTTGGGGTTTGGTGTATTTTCGATTTCTGCTATTTTTGGCATTTTCATCTCCTTTAAAGGGTGATTTTCAACTTATTTATAGTCATGCTCTTATCCTCTCAAAGCAATTTGGGAACAAAACAGTCAACTTCAAACGCTAATAGTCGATTTATTCATCGGGTCGGCCCCTGCTTCAGTTGACGTGCTGTCAACTGAATTGAAGGCTGCATTTAACGTGTGCCAAGGTAGGATCGCGCATTTAACGCGGGTTGGTAGGTCACAAACGCCCGCAAAAACAGCGGCAAGTCGCCCAATTTTATTAGGTACGTTGAGGTCTAGCTTACCAGTCGCCATGGCCAGAAATTCCTGAATCAAAACCTCTGCATCCTGTTGCGACTTACCCTTAATGGCGGTCGTCATCATTGATGCCGACGCTTTGCAAATGGCACATGATTCGCCCTCAAAAGCAACGCCATTGATAAGCGCCTCTTCTAAATTAAGGGCCACACTGATTCTATCGCCACACAGCGGGTTATGACCTACCGCATGGTGACTTGCATCTGCCAGTTTGCCGTAATTTCGCGGTTTCTTGTTGTGATCAAGAATGACCTCTTGATACAACGCTTTTGACTTAGCCATTATGTAAATACCTTTTGTAGCGTGCGAATGCCAGCAACCAGAGCATCGACTTCACCCAATGTATTGTAAAACGCAAACGAGGCACGCGACGTCGCAGACACACTAAAACGATCCATTACTGGCTGAGCACAATGTTGTCCAGTTCTCACCGCGATGCCCTCCTCATTAAGCAGAGTACCAATGTCGTGGGGGTGCACACCGTCGATAGTGAACGAAATGACTGCCGCTTTATTAGCAGCGGAGCCAATAATGTTTACGCCTGGCATGCTGGTTATTTGTTCAGTCGCGTAAACAAGCAATTCATGCTCGTGTGCAGCGATCTCGTCCATACCTATGGCTAATAGGTAGTCAATAGCGACGCCCAGTCCGATTGCTGCGGCAATGGCTGGCGTGCCGGCTTCGAATTTGTGTGGAATAGTGTTGTAGATAGTCTTTTCAAATGTGACAGACAAGATCATGTCGCCACCACCTTTGAAAGGTTGCATTTTTTCTAACAGCGCAGCTTTACCGTACAGCACGCCGATGCCCGTTGGACCGCACAATTTGTGGCCTGAGAACACATAGAAGTCGCAATCAAGGTCTTGTACGTCAACCGCCAAGTGAGGCACTGCTTGCGCACCGTCAACCAGCACTGGCACACCGTGTTCATGTGCATACGCTATCATTTGTTTGACTGGATTAATCGTACCTAAGGCGTTTGAAACATGTATTAGGCCAACAAAACGAGTACGAGAATTGAACAGCTTTTCATAGTCTTCAATCAATATTTCACCAGCATCGTTAACCGGCGCCACACGAATTTTCGCACCGGTCTCTTCGGCCAGCATCTGCCAAGGCACAATATTCGCATGGTGCTCAAGCGTAGTCAGAATTATTTCATCTCCTGCCTTGATAAATTGACGCCCATAGCCATGCATTACTAGGTTGATCGCATCGGTGGTTCCACTGGTGAAGATCACTTCACGTTCTTCAGGTGCGTTGATGAAACGCTTTAGCTTGCCCCGAGCGGCCTCATATTCATTAGTCGCAGTCTCAGATAAGTAATGCACAGCACGATGGATATTAGCGTGCTGCATTGTCTGATAACGAACCAATGAGTCGATCACTAACTGTGGCATCTGACTCGATGCAGCACTGTCAAGATAGACCAACGGGTTATCCTCAATTTTTAATTGGAGGATAGGAAAATCAGATCGAATACGCTCTACATCAAATACGGGTGAGGACGCTAACGTGAATTCGGTTTGGGTTTGGGTTTGAGGTAAGTTCATAGTAATAGACTAGTTTGCTCTAATACCGCTTGCTCAAGCTTGCGCTTAAGAGACGGAATTGGAATGCGATCAATAATTTCAGCACCAAAAGCGTAGGTCAGCAGATTTCGAGCAACGCTATCGGATAGTCCACGGCTCTTCAGATAAAACACTTCCTCATTGTCGAGCTGACCGATGGTCGAACCATGCGCACACTTAACATCGTCAGCAAAAATTTCTAGCTGGGGCTTGGTATCAACATGGGCCTTTTCGGTCAGCAAAAGATTACCGTTCGACTGCTTCGAGTTGGTGCTTTGCGCATCTTGACGCACCCTGATATTGCCATTAAAAACGGCATGTGCTTTGCCACCAACAATGCATTTGTGCAACTGACGACTCACGCCGTGGGGCTGTGAATGGTCGATGCAAGTATGGGTATCGGCCAGCTGACTGTCAGCGATAAGCGCGAGCCCATCAACCGCACACTCCGCACCTTCATCCATCAGTACGTTGAGGTTGTAACGTGAAGTCTTTGCACCCAATGCAACGCTGACTGATTGGTAGTTACTCGAACGCCCAACGGACACACTACAGTTGGCTATATGGAATGCTTCACCGCTGTCGCGCTGAACCCGGATGTGGTTAACGCGGGCATTGTCAGCCAAAGCAATTTCCGTTACCGAATTGATTAGATAGGTTTCATCATGAAGTGCCACGTAATCCTCAATTAGCGTCACACTACTGCCAGATTCGGCAGCCACCAAACAACGCGGATAACTTGCTACCCCAGTTTGTGTTGCTATAAACAGAACATGAATGGGATCAATAACGGCGGTGTTACGCGACACCGTAATCAATGCGGGATCATGCAAAAAGGCGGTGTTAAGGGTGGCGAATACGTTGTCTTCGAGATCAACATGACGGCCAAGATGTGACTCAATCAGTTCAGCATGCGTGGCATCTGCAGATGGCAGTTTAACGACTGTTACACCAGACTCTTCAGTTATGATAGACAACTCTGATGCGTAAACACCGTCGACAAACACTAGTCGAGTAGTCGCCTCTTCAAGATAAAAGTGCTCAACGTCGATGTTCTCTAAACTAATCACTGGGCTAACCGGCTGAAACAACAACTTGGTAAGAGCCGAAATGTCAGTAAAACGCCATGCCTCGTCTCGTTTGGTGGGTAACGTTAGCGTAGCGAGATGATCAACAGCCTTTGAGCGTAACTGATTAACGCCCATCAACGGGCTGGTTGGCAACTTCGGCTGTTCTGCCAGCAACGTTTCTATATAGCCCGCTGGGGGGCGACGAATAGAAGTAACCCTACTCATGCCGCACCCGCTGTGACCGTCGCCAAATTCGCCGCCTGGTGCTCAACCCCAACCCAGTCATAGCCCCGAGTTTCAAGCTCTAGCGCCAATTCTTTGCCACCCGTTTTTATAATGCGACCATTGTCTACAACATGAACGAAATCGGGTACGATATAATTAAGCAACCGCTGATAGTGCGTTACCAAAACGATCGCATTGTCCTTGTTTGCAAGCTCATTAACGCCATGAGCAACCACACTGAGCGCATCAATGTCGAGGCCAGAATCGGTCTCATCAAGAACGCCTAGCCGAGGCTCAAGCAACGCCATCTGTAATATTTCGTTGCGCTTCTTTTCGCCGCCAGAAAAACCCTCGTTAACGCTGCGATCAAGAAAATTAGGACTCATTTCGAGTCGCTTCATCTTGTCGCGCACATAGTCGTCAAATTCAAGAGGGTCAAGCTCTTCATTGCCCCGTTGTGCCTGCATCGTATTATAGGTCAGTCGCAAAAACTGGCTATTAGCAACGCCGGGGATCTCAATGGGATATTGAAAAGCGAGAAAAACACCCGCACGGGCACGTTCCTCGGGAGCCAGTTCAAATAGGTTTTGACCTTCAAACATGGCAGTGCCTGCCGTAACTTCATAGGCGGTGTGGCCCGCAAGCACCTTTGCAAAGGTGCTCTTACCAGAACCATTTGGCCCCATAATGGCATGGACTTCACCACTTTTAACGGTCAAATCTAACCCTTTAAGAATTTCAACGCCGTTAACAGTTGCGTGCAATCCATGAACTTCAAGAATGGTTTTGCTCTCTTTATTAATCATCCGACACTCCCTTCTAGTTTTAAACCGAGTAACTGGGTCGCTTCGGCCGCAAACTCCATCGGTAATTGTTGAAATACTTCTTTGCAAAATCCATTGATAATCATCGACACAGCTGCCTCAGCGTCAATTCCACGCTGTGCGAAATAGAACAGCTGATCTTCCCCGATCTTCGACGTCGATGCCTCGTGCTCGACCTGGGCGCTGTTGTTACGGACATTGATATAGGGAAAGGTGTTAGCTCCGGACTTGTCACCAATCAGCATCGAGTCGCATTGCGAGAAATTACGTGCGTTGTCGGCCTTAGGTCCAACCCTTACTAGCCCGCGATAGCTGTTACTAGAACGACCTGCCGAGATGCCTTTACTAACAATCGTGCTACGGGTATTTTTTCCTAGATGGATCATCTTGGTACCTGTGTCGGCCTGTTGATGGTGATTCGTAACCGCGACCGAATAAAATTCACCGACGGAGTTATCGCCCAGCAGTACAACAGAAGGATATTTCCATGTGATCGCTGATCCAGTTTCGACTTGGGTCCATGAAACGCGTGAATTAACGCCTTTGGCCAGGCCACGTTTGGTGACGAAGTTATATACGCCACCGACGCCGTTTTTGTCGCCCGCATACCAGTTTTGCACTGTCGAATATTTAATATCGGCGTTGTCTAGGGCCACCAGCTCAACTACCGCTGCATGTAACTGGTTAGAACTGAATGCGGGCGCCGTACAGCCTTCAAGATAAGAGACTGTTGCCTCGTCTTCAGCAATGATAAGCGTACGCTCGAATTGACCCGTTTCTTCGGTGTTAATACGGAAGTAGGTCGACAACTCCATTGGGCATTTAACGCCTTTAGGAATGAAGCAAAATGATCCGTCGGTAAATACTGCAGAGTTGAGTGCAGCAAAAAAATTATCGTTGGTTGGTATCACCGTACCAAGGTACTTCTGTACTAGCTCCGGATGTTCCTTCACCGCTTCCGACATAGAACAAAAGATAATACCAACCGCAGCCAGCTTATCTTTGTAGGTAGTCGCCACCGACACACTGTCAAAAATAACGTCGACCGCAACGCCTGCCAGCGCCATGCGCTCATGTAGTGGCACTCCGAGTTTCTCGAAGGTACGCAACAGCTCAGGATCAACTTCGTCCATGCTTTCGAGCTTCGGCTTCTGCTTGGGCGCAGCGTAATAGCTTATGGCTTGTAAATCGATTTTCGGATAGTGGACATTGGCCCACGTCGGCTCTTCCATTTTGATCCACGCACGATAAGACGTAAGCCGAAACTCAAGCAGCCACTCGGGCTCATCTTTCTTGGCCGAGATCATCCGAATAGTATCTTCACTCAATCCTTTTTCAGCAACATCGGACTCGATGTCAGTGACAAAACCGTGTTTATATGGCCGGTTGACGAGATCTTGCAGTACTTCACTCATGTTATTGCTCCTAAGTTAAGCTGAGAAGGACGACCCGCAACCGCAGGTAGAAATAGCGCCAGGGTTGTTCTTTACCACGAACTGCGCACCGCCAAGATCGTCTGTGTAAACAACCTCTGCCCCCTTCAGATACTCGTAGCTCATCGAGTCAATTAAAAGTGACACGCCGTTATTGGGTAGCGTTGTGTCGTCGTCATTCGTGTTTTCATCAAATCTAAAACCATAAGAAAAACCTGAACAACCACCCCCTTGAATAAAAACACGTAACTTCAAGTTTGAATTGCCTTCTTCAGTGATCAAGGCGGCTACTTTAGCCGCGGCACTATCAGCAAAGACAAGTGGTGCCAGCACCTTAGACAGAGTGCTTTCTGTCGGAACACTCAAGACGTCAAGCCGTTGATTAATTTAAATTCCGCCGTCATGTTGAAGCTTTCACCGCAACCGCACTCGCTATCGACATTTGGATTGTCAAATTTAAACAGTTGTCGGGGGCCTTCGGTTACGAAGTCAATGTGCGAACCATCAATATATTTTAGACTATCAGAATCGATTACTATGCAAGCGTTATGTGCTTGGAAGCTATGGTCAGCTGAACCGACTTCGTCAGCAATATCAAAGGTGTGTGCTAAGCCTGTGCAGCCTACCGTCTTTATACCAATGCGAAGCGCAACACCCTTGCCATGCTTTTCAAGCTGACGATGAATTTGTCTTGCCGTATTTTCGGTAAATGTAATTGCCATAATTTAAGATCCAAAGTAATGAAAGAGAACAACGAAATAACCTAAAGAATGTAGGGTAGAAATGCAGTCTAGCGAGTTGTGAGTAATCACTGTAAACCGATTTTCTTTTTCTTGTACTCGTTCGTGAACTAATTGAATACGATCGTTTAATAATTAATCATGTATCAAAAAGTAAGTTGTTATAGTATCGTTACGAAACTATATTTTGTCAATAATAGTTTTTAAACGCTACTAATTTTGGCAGTTAAATTTATTAATCTTAGTGATGTTAAAGCAATAACTCCTATGACTCTAGAATCGATAGGCTGTGGAATAATCCATTCGATTATTCCAATAATTCACTGTACAAAATGAACTGATCCTCATTGAGTGCAAACTATTAAGAGGGTATCTTGGATGGATATTAAAAGATGACGACACAAAGAAACGCTGAGTTAAAGGCTAGAGACCTTACATACATGTGTTACGGCTATTTATGGTAAAAGACAATATAAAATTAATCAGCTTTATCAAATAAGTATAGAACATCAGATTACTCCCAAACGAAATAATGATTAGAGCCATCAATAATAGCCATGAGAGACCGATGCGTTGAATCGTCATACAGAATGTTTAAAATACGTTTAATGCATTCAACAAAGAGGAAAAAAAATGATGATACTTCGATATTAGAATTTAAATCGATTCAGAATGAAAGCAGCGTTTTAGCCCATAAACTATTAGCCTGATCAGCCGTATTAAGTTAATCGATTGTCTCTTGTTCTGACTCAACAATCGTGATTATCGTTTAAAAAGAGATCAGTATGAAAATTTTATCACCATTATTGATAAGGGAGTAATACTTCAAAGCATGAAGGTTATTGTAGGTCGGTAACTACTGGGTTAACACTGGTTCAACCTTGGGTTGCATATTTTGCCTTTCGAGCAGTAATACATTGGGCAACTGAAGGCGTTCGGCCATTTCGTTATATACTTCTAAGAGCTTTTCAGTCTAGCGATGCAATGATTTTAAATAATCCATTGGGTGACGAAACTCCCAATGTTCGGGAGACAACAATAAACGCCCTTTACTTTGCATCAATCGCAAATATTCGGGTGATGTTCGAGCTTCATCTGATTCATTTGAGTCATAATAAAACCAAAGATTCTCTGCTTCAGTTCGCTTAAAAAAAGGTTGTAAGCTCATAATAATGACTTGTTCTTGTCCGTTATTACTCATCGAAATTCTCCTTTTTTTATGGTGGTTTACACCCCAATACTACGCCCAATCGATTTGCAATATAGAGTTCAGCAAACCGCTGGCTAACAACATTTCAGATACTGATCATCAACAATTACTTATAAATGGCAGCATCGGTAATCACCATATCCAGTCGAACGTCCCATTCTTCAGGCACCAGTTGATCAACCTTTTGAAGCTCATGCGCGACGCCGATTAAAGCAGGAACATTACAACCTGGCTGCTTTCTAAACTCAAAGCTGCGATCGTAGTATCCTCCACCCATGCCTATCCGGTTCAATTGGGGGTCGAAAACGACTAAGGGTACTAATACAAGATCTAGTGATTCGGGTTCTAACATTTCAGCATCGGTTACATCAGGCTCTGGAAGCTTGAAACGATTAATGCGCATTTTCTGGCCATGAAAATACGGTGAAAAACGCAGTGATTTAAGATCGAGATTTGGCAAGTAAACTTGTTTACCCAATTCCAGTGCTCGATCAATTACGGGATTTAGGCTAATTTCGCCATTAATGGCAGAGTAAGTCGCTATTTTACTAGCGCTGATGAATTCAGGTAACACAATAATTCGTTCAAACAGCAACAATCCAGACTCTTCCAGAGCTTCATTGTTGAGCTGTGTCCGCAGCTTACGATTACGTTGACGTAAATGGTCTGCTGAAAATTCCATGGTGATTCCTTAGTAGTCGATCAAAAAAATAACACAGAATAATACCTGCTTTACTCACAAAATTTAACTTAAACCCACAACCTCATTATCATTTAATAACTCGAGTAACCAATTTCGAAAAGCCCGAACAGCAGGATTATTCAGATGAGGTTTTGGGTACACAATATAATAAGCAAAATCATTTACCAAAGTAATGTCGAACGGTTTCACTAGTCGCCCAGCATCAAGGTGATCTTGTACAAAAGTGGTGGAACCTAAAGCGACTCCCTGCCCGTCTACCACAGCTTGAATAAGAACATTGGTATCATCGATAATAGTGCCCTTGTTTGACGGTGTATTTTGAACGCCAGCAAGCTTTAACCACTCCCCCCAGCATTCATAATTAGCATCATGCAACAATGTGTAATACTTCAAGTTATTCATGTCACTTAGCGGTTTGTCATTTTCTAGAAATGAAGGAGCACAAACGGGTGAAAAATCGAGACTAAGTAATTTTTCAGACACTACCCCTGGCCAATCACCTTTGCCATAAGTAACCGCTATATCAATGTTTTCTCGGTCGAAGTCGACTGCGGCATGGGTATGAAATAAACATAAATCAATCTCAGGATATTGAAGCCAGAAGTATTTCAGTTTAGGTGAAAGCCACTTTGCAGCAAAAGAAGGGGCGAGGCGCACGCTAAGCAAACTATTCTCAGGGTCTTTGCTTACGGTTTTAATGGCTGTTGTTAATATGTCAAAGGCATCAATAACTTCTGGCAATAGGGCTTTTCCCTGATCGGTTAAGACTAGCTTTCTAGGTAATCGGTAGAACAATGAGACATCTAAAAAGTCTTCTATAACTTTGATTTGGTGGCTTATTGCAGCCTGCGTCACATTTAACTCTTGTGCAGCCAAAGTAAAGCTTAACAATCGACCGGCTGCTTCGAAGGATTTAAGGCTATTAAGTGGAGGAAGTTTACGGGCCATATACTCGACTTTAGTCATTATTTATTCTAATGCAAGCTATAAAAAATAATCAGTTGAAAGTCATTTAAGCTAGTAACAAAATACCAATAATTAATCAGTTCTATTCATATAACGATTATCTGAGGTGCCTTATTATGGGAAGAAGAACAAACAGCCGAGCAGCCAAAATTGCAATGCGTAAAGCAGCACTCGCAGACGATTTAAAACCAGTCCACGCGGGTATGGAGGGTGGTCAATATCGCCCCTTAACAGACACTGATATTTCCGCAATTAATAATACGGTTTTTAAGATATTAGAAGAAGTTGGCTTTGCTGATGCAACACCTCACTGTATTGAACTTTGCGTTTCAATTGGCGCTAAGTATAGTGACTGTCTCTTATACACATCTCCGAGCCCACGAGACGCTACGCTATCTCGTA
>OJEJ01000201.1_pt1 | contig 28942 bp, 29 predicted proteins | sample 1593271 | NCBI WGS metagenome assembly OJEJ01 (sample SAMN05416877, study PRJEB24817) | seawater metagenome | isolation source: Sea water | place: Canada:Atlantic | collected 2013-11
GCAGCGTCAGATGTGTATAAGAGACAGTGATTGCCCCAATAAAACGTTTCTTAGGGTGTAAACCAACTTTTAAATCCCCAAGAACCCAATGCATTTGCTTAATGGCTTTTCTTAATTTATGTCTTGAAGATGCAAAAATAACGAAATCATCCATAAACCGTTGATACTTAATGCCATGTCGAGATTGACAATCCTCCATAACTTTATCCAGAGGCGTAAGGTAGATAGCGCCAATATAAGGTGATATTGATCCACCAGCGACAAGACCTTTGCCTGTGTCAAAAGAATCTGGAACAGATAGATAGGATGACACAATATCAATTGACGTTTGCGACACATGGTGCTGATCTAGTAAACGCAGGATGACCTTATGGTCCATGCTTTTGTAATAGGATTTAATATCGAATCGAGCGACATACTTGAAATGATTGCAAAGCCTCTGGCAGTAGCGTATCGAACCTTTAACACCGCCATGGCCCGTAATGTGAGCGCATCGACGGCTCAACTGCTTTTTTGTTTGATGGTAAAGATCATTCTTTGTCTGTTTTAGACAATACGAGCTTTGCTGTGACCAACTTACAAACTTACGATTATCGCTATACCAGATTGCGTTGACCTCTAACATAATAAAATGTACTCGATCTGAAGGGTATCGGCATCTGTAAACCCTAACCCTCTAAAGCCCTAGAGTCGACAACAATCTGCATAGGTGGAATCGCTCTCAAAGGCTTAGGCGGATTCTCACCCCAGTTCGCCCTATCTCTGACCTTTAGGTAGTAGATCATAGCTGTGACATTACCCTGAGTAGCCTTCTCAAAGAGTGCGTTTGAGACCTTATTTAAACCCTCAGCGCGTCCCTTTTTTATAGCATCCATAAACTCCTTATACTCGTTCTGTTTGCCGTATAAGGTTGATTCCGATATACCTAGGCAATCACTTATCTGAGACACTGTAAGGCCGCGAGAAGCCATTTCACGAGCTTGTTCGCAGATAGAGTCAGTTGGTATCCATGAGGGTCTGCCAGTCATGTCCTGAGACCTCTTTTGCGATAAGAAGTAAACATGTCATACCCATAAAGGATGCAACCACTTGATAAGGTTTTTGGCTTAATCTCTCCACCCCCATGATTACTAACCCTCAGTGTAAGGTGAACTACCAAACTCCAATCAAAGTTATTAAGGTTCGCTTTGTTGTATCTACTCCATTGACTCATTACTACCGCCCTCCTAATGATTGGTTTTGTATTGGTTCTAAATCTGAGGTAGTGAATACATCTCCTACCATAATTGAACTCTCCTTGATGTTATCCTTGATACCTCCTTGATCTATCCTTGATACCTCCTTGATACCTCCTTGATATAAACATTTCATGTAATCATCAATGCGTTCCATTGTTGCCGCATATCCTGAAGCGGTCTTAGCAGTTTGCTGTCTGTACCTAAGAATATAAACGCCTCTCAATACTACGCTCCGATAATGCTTTGGTACTAATGAGACGTACTCATGCACTGCTTGATGCACATCAAACCAATCAGGCTTTACCTGGCTAGCAAGATCAGTAATCTCAGTAATGGGTAATTGAGTAAAGGGATTTATTAAAGGGCAGATAGGCTCTCCACCATCCGAATCAAACAAGGTTGGGCATTCATAGATTAAGCCAATGTCCTCAAGCAGCTGCAGCCTGTCCCAAAAAGGTTGGTATTTGTTGGTATGGCTTTGATCCAGATGAGGAGTATGCAGATCATTTGGGATGCATTGTTTTCTACCCCTATTAAACCCGATGATATTAAACTGGTTATGCGTCGTCAGGTGCGTTTTCTCATAAGGAATGCAACCTTCACTCTGATCAACACCGCCATCATTGGCAATGTCACAACGCCAGTAGAGGTCAACGCATAGCCTCAGTGCCAGTTGGTCATCTGTCTGCCTAATGCGCTCTAACGGTGAGTCCTCATTGGCAACGCCCATAACAAACGACTTGGGCAACCACACACATTCATCATCCATATCTCGCTCAATTTCATGGATAGGATGCTTGCCACCTCTAGTCTGAGTCACAAAGCCGCACTCGCGGAGGAGTGACGCAGATTTTACTCCGCGCCTTACTCCTATTCTGGTGTATTTGTGAAGTGCGTTAACGCTCCACCTAGTAGTCACGTTGCTCTTACCAGTGCCACAGCAATAGATCAGATACAGACAACATTCATTCATACTCAAGTCTTCTGTAATCGACTCAAAACGATTGAGAGACACACTAAAGAAGCCTTCATTTGGCTTACTCATTACGCCACCTCGATTACATTACAGCGAGTCGCTGCAATACGACCCTTCATCCAATCGTCTATCTCTGACCTCAAATAGCCAGTAGCCCTACCCCCTTTTACCAAGGAAATTGGAGTTGGAAATTCACCTCTAGCTTGCAAGGCATAAATATAAGAGCGAGATATTCCGACTTCGCCGACTAGCTCTTTCATCTTGATAACGCGGTAAAGGCTACTCATTGTGACACCTCCAATGCTGGGGCGTTAAACGAGTCATTAGCAGCTATTTGAGGCAGCTTAAACATTGACCACTCATATATCCGCGAAGGTTCACCGAATCGGTTAGAGATGCTTTCTACTAATCGCACACAGGCTGTTACGTAACCTAGAGGCATTAACTTCTCGTTAACTCGGCTAGCCGCATGAGAAATATTGCCAATGGCAGTTGCCCTATTGACGGTGACGGTGAGTGAGTGAGGATTGGCGGCAACGTAATCAATGAATCGACGTTGTTGGGTGGAAAGAAATAATCCGTCTATCAATGTATCTATTTCGTACTGCTCTAAATCTACTGCCTTCATACATCTGTACCTTCTGTCAGTTGTGCCAACACTTTAATTGTGGCTTTTCGTCAACAGAGGGAATAGAATCTATTCCATGATGACCGTAAGGGGTTTTTCATAACTTGGTTTGGGATTGCCATCCCTTACCGAACTAAAAGGCCTAGATTAATTTCTGGGCTTTTTTTTGCCCTTCAATTACTACTAAATGTATTCCTTAGCACTATGCCTTCTCAAGAAGCTTAACACTGTATCTTGTAAGGGTTACTACTACATATAGTGTCTTTTTCAGATTCTATACACAGCAGGATAGAAAGTTATGGCCCAACGTCGTAGCGTAGTCATGCTCTACCTAGGTTTTCTCGATGACACATAGCTGCATCATCTCAGCCAAAGTGTGACTCAGAGTGTGACCCAGACAGAATTTTAAACTCAGGCATAAAAAAACCCCTGTAAAAACAGAGGTTTAATTAAAGTATATGGCGGAGAAAGAGGGATTCGAACCCTCGATACGCTATTAACGTATACACCCTTAGCAGGGGCGCGCCTTCAGCCACTCGGCCACTTCTCCGTGATAGTCTTGGTAGGATCAGAATACATAGTTTCAGAAAAAACTACGCCGCCCTAGACTAGCGGCGGCATGATATCACATTGACAGAAAAATCAAACGTCGATCTCACCATTTTCAGTAGTTTCAGAGGGATTTGATGCATCTTTTTCATTTTGAATGCGCTGATAGATTTCTTCGCGGTGAACTGCAATATCTTTGGGGGCATTCACACCCAATCTGACCTGATTACCACGCACACCTAACACGGTGACGGTAACGTCATCACCAATAACTAAAGTTTCACCTACCCTTCTAGTGAGAATTAACATTCCTGTCTCCGTTATAGCTTTTCCAACTCAATGGACTTATCTTGTTATTATAGTTGCTTCTAAGCAATGCGCTGAAAATACTTTTACTGTAAACCTGTTAGCGAACGAACTTAACAGTTTATGCTATCTATTGATGCATTAACTGTCTAAAACATCGAGTTTTTCAAGCTCAAACGCGGAATGAAGAGTGCGAACAGCCAATTCCAAATACCGCTCTTCAATGACGACAGTAATTTTAATTTCTGACGTAGTAATCATTTGAATATTAATTCCGTCAGCTGCCAGCGCTTCAAACATTTTAGCCGCCACCCCAGCATGTGACCTCATACCTACGCCAACAATAGAAACCTTACCAATATGCTTATCAGTATCAACTTCCAACGCGCCTAAATCAGCGGCTATATTCCTAAGAAGTTGTTCTGCCTGGCTTAAGTCACTCTCATTAACAGTAAAGGTGATGGTTGCAGAATTATCTTTGGCGACATTCTGAACTATCACATCGATTTCAATATTTGCCTCGCTAATCGCACCAAGAACCTTGTATGCCACACCAGGCTGATCAGGAATTCCTCTGATTGTTAATTTAGCTTCGTTTCTATTGAACGCAATCCCTGATACCAGTGGTTTTTCCATTTGATCATCATCCTCAAGAGTAATTAGTGTTCCATTACCATCCGTAAAACTGGACAGCACTCGAAGTGGAACGTTGTACTTTCCAGCAAACTCAACGGAACGAGTTTGAAGAATTTTGGAGCCCTGACTAGCCATCTCCAACATCTCTTCAAATGTGATCTTATCTAATCTACGAGCATCAGGAACAACCCGCGGATCCGTCGTGTATACGCCATCAACGTCAGTATAGATCTGACACTCATCAGCGCCCAGTGCTGCTGCCATTGCCACTGCGGTAGTGTCTGACCCGCCACGTCCCAAAGTGGTAATATTCCCTTCTTTATCCGTGCCCTGAAACCCTGCCACTACCACTACACGACCGGCCGCCAAATCAGACTCTACGCGATGGGCATCGATATCTTTAATTCTCGCTTTGCCATGTGCATCGTCTGTTAGGATACGCACCTGCCCACCCGTATAGGATCGAGCAGCGACTCCCTGCTTTTGCAGAGCCATGCACAACAAAGCAATAGTCACCTGTTCTCCAGTGCTCACCAACACGTCCATTTCACGCAAACTGGCTTGCTCATCAATTTGATTAGCCAATCCGATCAGACGATTTGTCTCACCACTCATCGCTGAGACGGCCACGACCAGTTGATTACCGTTTTTATGGCTAGTGGCGACTTTTTTGGCCACAGCCTCAATGCGCTCTACTGTGCCGACTGAAGTGCCACCATATTTTTGGACGATCAAGCTCATTATCGGTGTCCATATAATTAAAAAGTTGTGGATTAAACAGTAACCCAACCTAAATGTTAAGTATTTTCGAGTTTCGCTTAGGCTTTTTCAACCCAGCCATAAACAGATTCTAATGCGGCGGCAAGATTTGTTACATCACCAGCAGCGCCCTGAGCCATATCGGCACGACCACCACCCTTTCCATCAACCTGAGCAGTCACAAACTTTAGTAAATCACCCGCCTTTATTCTATCGGTTAGATCCGACGTCACACCTGCGATCAGGGCGGCTTTCTCACCCTCGATGGCCGCCAAGAAAAACACGCCTGACTGTATTTTTGATCTCACCTGATCAGCTACCCCGCGTAAACTTTTCGAGTCCGCACCATCAACCACGGTGGCAAGAACGGAAATATCATTCACCGTGCGCAAACTTGACATAAGATCACTACCGGCGGCATTGGCGAGCTTATTCTTTAGTTTTTCTAAGTCCTTCTGTAAGCGCTTATTTTCGTCAATGATACCCTGTATTTTTTCACCCACTGCATTGCGAGCGCCGCGTACCATAGTGGCAATATCCGTTATCGAATCCTGCTCTTTATCGCAGAGCGCTAAGGCTTCCATTCCGGTAACACTCTCAATGCGCCTTATGCCTGCAGCAACACTTGTTTCGGCTGACACGCGCAATAGTCCAATATCCCCTGTGCGTGAAACATGGGTGCCACCACATAATTCAACTGAAAAATCACCGCCAATACTGACCACTCTTACTTGATCACCGTATTTTTCACCGAACAGGGCCATCGCTCCTTTAGCTTTGGCATCATCCATACTCATGACATCAGTGGTTACTTCAGTATTTCTTAGCACCTGAGCGTTAACAATATGCTCTATGCGTCTTATCTGCTCGGCAGTGACAGCCTCACCATGTGAAAAGTCAAACCGGAGACGTTCGTGATCCACCAGCGAGCCTTTTTGATGAACGTGCTCACCCAGTACTTGCCGAAGTGCTTCATGAAGTAAATGCGTAGCAGAGTGATTCAAAGTTACTGCATGTCTCTGGGTTTTATCAACAGTAGCCTCTACTTGCTCCCCAACAGTGAACTGTCCCGACACAACTTGGCCAATGTGGACGTGGTGATTCCCTACTTTACGACAGTCACTTACCTCAATAACAGCAGACCCTTGGGTTAAAAATCCTTTATCACCCACCTGACCGCCAGATTCCGCATAAAATGCGGTCTGTGCCAAAATTAGCGCAACATCGGCCCCTTCAGAAACGTTATCAACCGCCTGACCCGCGCTATATAAACCAATAATCTCAGCGCTTAACTCAGTAACCTCATAACCCCGAAACTCTGTAGTACCGTCGAGGCGAATAGTATTTGTGTAATCAACGCTAAACTGGCTAGCTGCGCGTGCTCTAGTTCGCTGCGCGTCCATACAGGTATCATAGCCTTCCATATCAAGGCTATAACCTCTTTCACGAGCGATATCATTGGTTAAGTCAGTAGGGAATCCATAGGTGTCATACAATTGAAACACCAATTCGCCGGGCAGTTCCGAACCGACAAGGTCGCTAAGAGCACTTTCCAGCACGCCCATCCCTTTGTCCAAAGTGCGCGCAAACTGTTCCTCTTCCTTTTTGATTACCTTACTAATGTTGTCACTCTGTTGAAGTAATTCAGGATAGGCTTCGCCCATTACTTCACCTAAAGGGCCTACTAACTTGAAAAAGAAACTGCCCTTAGCACCCAGACTGTGGCCATGACGCAGAGCTCGTCGAATAATTCTGCGCAGAACATAACCTCTACCCTCATTGGAGGGCTCGATGCCATCTACCACCAAAAACGCGCATGAGCGTATATGGTCGGCGATCACCTTGAGTGAATTCTCCGTCAAGTCTTTACAGCTCGTTACCCCTGCTGCCGCCTTGATTAGATGCTTAAATAAATCAATGTCATAGTTGTTGTGAACACCCTGCATAACCGCAGCAATACGCTCTAACCCCATACCTGTATCGATTGACGGCTTTGGTAGCGGCGTCATAGTCCCAGCTGCATCGCGCTCAAACTGCATAAACACCAAATTCCAAATCTCTATGTACCGATCTAGATCATCATTTGGACTGCCTGGGGGGCCTCCAGGAATATGATCGCCATGATCCCAAAAGATCTCAGTGCAGGGGCCACAGGGACCTGTGTCACCCATCTGCCAGAAGTTGTCCTCATCCAAACGAGAGAGACGCTTTGGATCAATGCCAATCTCATTAATCCAAATATCCGCAGCTTCATCATCACTGATATGTACCGTCACCCAAAGTCGATCTTTTGGTAACTCCAACACATTGGTCAAGAACTCCCAGGCATAGCCAATAGCTTCGCGTTTAAAGTAATCTCCAAAGCTAAAGTTGCCCAACATTTCAAAGAAAGTGTGGTGCCGTGCTGTGTAACCAACATTTTCAAGATCGTTATGCTTGCCGCCAGCTCGCACACAGCGTTGTGACGAAACGGCGCGGTTATAATCCCGTTTATCCGCCCCGAGCAAGACATCTTTAAACTGGACCATACCAGCATTTGTAAACAGCAGTGTCGGATCATTACTAGGCACAAGACTGCTGCTGGGCATGATACGATGCTGCTTATCAGCAAAATACTTAAGGAAGGCGTCTCTTATATCGGCGCTTTTCATCATTGTTTGGTCATCACTTTTTAATCAAAATTAGTCTTTAATAAAACGTTTTAAGCTAATCACTAGCCACCAATATCGGCTTCTGAAAATCCTTTACTGCCTTTTGCGCCTGCTAAAATATGCAGATGCAGATGAAAAACAGTCTGGCCAGCATCCGCACCATTGTTAACGACTAACCGAAACGCATCATCAACACCAAATTGGCGAGCAACCTCACCGGCCACTAGCAATAGATGCCCCAGTATCGGTTGATCTTCCTGACTCGCATCAACCAGCCGCGGTATCTCCTGCTTGGGAATAACTAACATGTGCACAGGCGCTTGAGGCGCAATGTCGTTAATAACAATACACAGCTCATCCTCGTAAAGTATCTCGGCTGGGATCTCACGATTAATGATTCGCGTAAACAGTGACGGGGCATTCTCTGACATTTACAACGCCTTATAGGTTTATTGTAATTAGGGCCGCTTCTTAAGCTTTTCGTCAACCTGCATGCGACGGGCTTCAGATTCAAGCATCACAGGAATCTCGTCACGAATCGGATACGCAAGACCACTGGCCTTACACAGTAATTCCTGATTTTTGCTGTCATATTCTAGCGGCGCTTTGCTTACAGGGCATACTAGGATACTTAAGAGTTCTTTATCCACGTAGATCGTCCATTTTTCCGGATGCACATTGTACGTAAAATAGTTGGAAATCGCTATCCTATGGGCGGCTTAGACCAGTTCTAATCAAAATTAGACTTGCAGCTCTATGGCGCTGCTGGCAAAGCTTGCATAACCAACTGAGGATCGATGCGCACGCTCAACCAATTCATTCTCCAATCCAAGTGTGGTCCAGTGGATCTTCCTGTGGTCCCCACTTTCCCTATGGGCGCACCCTGCTCTACTTTCTGACCAACTGAGACCAAAATTTCGCTGAGATGTAAAAAAGATGAGGTAAGTCCAAAACCATGCTCCATAACAATGGTCCCCCCCGAGTAAAATAGATCGGCGTCCGCCAACTTGATTTCACCCGCTGCAGGTGCAAAAACTAGAGTGCCTGTCGATGCCGCATAATCGACACCATAATGGGGACTCTTAGGGACACCGTTATAAATTCTTTGACTACCATACACGCCCGTAACCGGTCCCTCTAGAGGCTTCTTAAAGCCATCAAGAAACTCCACGTTATCTGAAGCACCTCTGCGAGAATCTTTTACCAGCGCGGAGTCTCGCCGAATTCTTGCAACATCGGACTGGCTGGGCGTCACTGTCCTCTGGGGTACACCGGTGACAGACTGGACCTTGTATTCTCTACTTTTCACCCCAAATTGGTGCTCAGTATTAATACCGCGATCATCAATCAAAGACAATGTGATTGTATTTGGCGCGTCTCGCCCCAGACCAAAAACAAACGTTCCATTGGGTGTAGTTTTCAAGAAATTGCCTGCATACCTGACTTTATAGCCAAATGGGACCTTACCCATTGCCAACCCACCCTGCTCTAATTGAGTGGAGATCTGTAGCCCCTCACTGGCGAATGATACTTTCGCAAATAAAACGCACCCTAGTAAAATCCAAATATTACCTGCATAAACCTTATGGTTTAACATATTAATTAAACGACCTCTCGCTCACTAATAAAATCATCTTAGCTATCCGTGTCATTTTCGGAGTCTACAGTGATGGGTTCAACATAGGGTTCAAGTGACTCGATCGCGCAGGAGATACCTCTGTCAATGACTTCAAAGCGATCAAATTTAGCGCATAACTGGCCGCCTCTCACACGGCTAATATAGCCTTCCCTAGCAATGCCATGACACTCTCTGCGCATGGTCAACAAAATCTTCTTTTTACCCATCATTTTTATGATGGCTGTCTGATCATCTATAAAACGTATATTTCGAATTCTTGATCTGGAGATACATCCATTACGAATACCCCAATCTTTGTAATCCACTCCTTCAATTTCCTCGAGCTTATCCATCACTCTTGAGGTATTTTTAGGCTCCGTAGTAGCCGGATCGGTTACATCACTCACCGCTTGCGTAGACCCCGCCATGTGTAATCCTAAAAAACCCACTAGTATGATTATCCAACGTTTATTTTTCATAAAATCTCCTTGAACCCGTCCCGGCTATCACCGCCATAAATGCTTTAGAACATACTAACTTATAAATCTAGCGCAGTTAACCCACGCAGAAGCAAACCTGTACTGTAATACCCCAAACTAAATCTATATAACAATAAGCATAGCGATAATTCATTGACGTGGTTATCATGTCGCAGGCAAACCAGGTCAAATCACCCACTGTACGAATCTAATAACATGTCTTCGAGCAAATTCTCTCCGCCAACTTATCTGAAAAATCCTCATATACAGAGCATTATGAACAGTGTTGGGCCCAGGAAATACCTTGCTAAAAAAATAACTAAAGCTCTCGACTCTGAGCAGCTTATAGTCACCACAGAATTGGGTGTTCGGCTTACTGCAGAATTTGACAAAGCTGATCCAAAAACTAGGGTAAGCAAGAACGCCGAACTAGTGATTCTCCTTCATGGATGGGAGGGGTCCAGCCAGTCGGCCTACCAAGTTACTACAGCTCACCATCTTCTCAAGCAAGGCTTTGACGTGCTGCGACTTAATATGCGAGATCATGGAGAAAGCCATCACTTGAATCCTGAAGCCTTTAACTCGACATTGATTACAGAAGTCGGTGATGCGATCAAGGTATTCAGCAGTGAACAATCTTATAAAGGTATATTTTTAGCGGGGTTTTCTCTTGGCGGTAACTTTACGCTAAGAATAGCCGCCGATAGGGGTAAAGAGCTGAATATTAATACGGCAGTGGCAATTTGCCCTCCAATAGACCCTAACAACGCCATGACAGCTATGAATGAGGGGTTATTTATTTACGAGAAGTACTTTTTCCGACGCTGGACAGGGTCAATTTCGAAAAAGTTAACCTATTTTCCAGAATTGAACTTTGCCGACGATCTTGCCAAGGTCAAGACTTTGGAAGATATAAATAAAACCTTTATCCCTAAATTTACACCCTTTCCTGACGCAGAAAGCTATTTTTCGGCGTACGCACTTACCGGGGATAGATTGAATGCATTAGAAATTACCGCTTACCTAATAGCCTCAGAAGACGATCCAATCTTGCCAGTTGCCGACGTGGCAAAGATCAATCATTGCGACAACTTAATTATAGAAAAACAAAGGTATGGTGGGCACTGCGGTTTTATTTTAGATACCGCTGGTAACAGCTGGGTCCCTCAACGACTGACTGAGATTTTCAAACAACATGGAGTCTAAGTGGCTCAATAATTAGTGATGGTCTTTGCATCAATGATCAGGTGAAGGTGTAACGGGGTTTCCAGGTACTCCGTTGTCACACCAACTAGACCATAACCTTGAATCTAAGTGCGAAGTGAAAAGAAGTTTCTAATCCAACCAAGGTAAACCTTACCGATTTTTCGTAAGCGCCCTAAACGAGGCATCACTTACTTTAGCTATTTAAAGATAGATCGGATGCAATCTGAATCAAAACCCCGCGACTGAAAAAACCTCATGCGCTTGGCGGTTTCCTTTACCTCGGACGGAACAGTATAGCCATACTTCTTTACTGAAAGGTCTCGAATCAACTGAAACCAATCAGCATCAGCATCGCATAGCGCTCTACTTATTTGTAAGTCTGAAACACCGCGTTCACGAAGGTCATGAGTAATTCTTACTGGGCCAAACTGCCTGTTAATTCTGCTTCGAACATACATCTCTGCAAAGCGACTGTCACTGACTAAGTTATCTCGAGCCAGTTGATCCACCACTTTAATAATGAGTTCACGTTCTTCGAAGCGGTCAGATAATTTTCTCAATAATTCCTTGACCGAATGTTCTCTCCGCGCCAACAAATCCATGGCCTTGAGACGTATTGTTTTTGCATCAACAACCATTATGCACCCCTTTATATAGACCTAGCAGAGCAATTAGTCTCAATACCACGACTATCCATCAAGAGACTGAATCTGGACCGAGGTGATATGTTCTTGGCGAAGCATGGGCTTCTAGCGATAATACTTAGGATAGACATCTGAAGATATCGCATAAGAAACCGATCACAGGACCTGAGCAAGCATAGATTAAGTCTTCTCTACTACCAACTCAGAATGCCAGAGCAGAGAATCCTGCCCTGGTTTATCAAGTAAGTAGCGACTTACAATGATTCGGCGGGTTGGTGATAATTCAATTTACTCACTCACCGGCGATTCTTGTACCTCGTCCTTCTTTTTTGGCTCAGGCTCCACAAGGTACAAATCACGAATGGACTTCTCTAGGACCGCAGCTATGTCACGATTTTCGTCCAAAAATGCAGCTGCATTCTTTTTCCCTTGACCAATCTTGCTTCCTTGGTAGGCATACCATGCACCCGCTTTGTCAACGAACCCTGCTTTTACGCCAAGATCAATAAGTTCACCATAAAAATTGAACCCCGTACCATAAAGAATTTGAGTCTCTGCCTGTTTAAACGGTGGAGCCACTTTATTCTTGACTACTTTGATACGAGTTTCGTTACCAATAATCTCATCTCCCTCTTTGACAGCACCTATTCTGCGGATATCCAACCGAACCGAAGAATAGAATTTGAGTGAATTGCCACCACTCGTTGTCTCGGGGCTCCCAAACATTACACCGATCTTCATTCGAATTTGGTTGATAAAGATCACCAGGCAATTTGCGTTCTTGATATTACCCGTCAATTTTCTAAGTGCTTGAGACATTAAGCGGGCTTGCAGGCCTACGTGATGGTCACCCATCTCACCCTCGATTTCTGCTTTTGGTACGAGAGCCGCTACCGAATCAATAACAACAACATCTACGGCGCCGGAACGAACAAGCATATCGGTAACTTCTAACGCCTGCTCTCCTGTATCTGGCTGCGATACAATTAGATCGTCAGTCTTCACACCAAGATTACCGGCATAGGCTGGATCCAGTGCATGCTCAGCATCAATAAAGGCGCAGGTCTTACCCAACTTTTGAGCTTGAGCAATAACACTTAGCGTCAAAGTGGTTTTACCTGATGATTCAGGTCCATAAATCTCCACAACACGTCCGAAAGGCAGGCCACCTATACCAAGAGCAATATCTAATGGCAATGAGCCAGTGGAAACTGATGGGATTTTCTCAATGGGTTTATCACCCAATTTCATGGCGGTACCCTTACCGAACTGTCGTTCAATTTGACCTAAGGCTGCTTCTAGCGCTTTTGCTTTATTTGCTTCCATTGTGTAAACCTCGATATCAATGAATGATAAATAGTAAAATGTTCGTGATAGGTTATTTACTGTATGGGTGTACAGTAGTACATTCGGTGACCTGATGCAATAGTTGTTGCAAAGAAATCTCAACAGACTGCTCCCGTACGGCATTTCTATCTCCGCACAGTAGATGCTTGACGGTAGTTATGCCTTGCGGGCCTAAACAGGCGAACCATACCGTTCCAACCGGCTTATTTGAGCTGCCGCCAGTCGGGCCTGCAACGCCGCTGATGGCTATGGCATAGTCGGCATTTGCCTCACGTGCAGCCCCTTTTGCCATCTCGATCACAACGCTTTCACAAACTGCACCCTGTGCGGCCAGTAGTTGTTCTGAAACACCCAGCATACGGTGCTTGGCATGGTTGGCATAAGTAATATAACCGCAGTGGAACCATTGAGAACTACCTGCGATAGCCGTGATTGCATGACCGACGCCACCTCCGGTACAAGATTCGGCAGTCGTGACGCTGGCCTTTCGTTCTAGGAGGGCTGCGCCAAGTTGCGTGGACAATTCTTTGATCTGTGTATTCATAAAGGGAAGCAGTCTTTGTTTTGGCTTTGGAAGACTATAGTTTATCGGTTTCCATAAGAAGTGTTAAGGGCTGTTATCGTTAGTTTTCGTGCTTGGCTGATATGTGCACAACCCCCCCCATTTTGAGTAGAGACATTTAATCCGAGAGTCAGACATAAAATAATGACATCACACTGAGTGTGAAAAATAGTAATACGGTTTGAGTGAATAACAAACAGAGTTACTTGTATAAGGTTTACCGAAATCTTAGCTTAAACTCGATAATCAAGGCGCTTTGACTGTAACGACGAGAATCTGTCCAGCTGATAGAAACTTCCGTCCCTGGCGATAATAAACGTCGGCGTATCCACTATTAGCTGATACTGGACTATTCCCGCTAGAAGCTTCTTTTTATTAGTACTGGTACGGTAACCCCTATTCTTTTGATCAAAACCTTCCGGCATAAGCAACCCTAAATCAGAAGTGAGTATTCAAAGTTAATAGACACTTAAGATTTAGACTGTATTTCACTGGTTTGCCAATACAACAACGCATTATTTGAACCAGTCAGTCATCGCTAGGGACAAGCAGACACGTTACTGAGTAAGCCCAATAAATGATTGCAAACGGCGGTAGTAAACTAAAAGACTATCTGTCAGGCCTTATTTAGTCGTTAACACCAATACTTCCATATTTCGCAATCAATCGATTTTGAATATTTCTTTGCTCCTGAGCAAGATCAAAGCTACTACAAAAACCGTTATTCCAGTCTTGGATGGCCTCCAAGTCCGGATCACCTACATTGATCAGGGACTCCCAGACGATTAAGCATTTTTGCAAAGCTGTCGGCACTGGATGCTCACTGAGCGTATTTAAAAGCGAACCCATTGAATGCGGTTCTGTGTCGGATCGAAGCAAGTCGTCTTTATCAAGATGAACATATGTCGGCGCTGAGCTAGTAAATTTATCCCAACTAACGGACAGTCCCGAATCTGGCGTAGCCGATAACGCAAAATTGCTCCATGCACTCATGATAGTCGCTTCCATTTCATCCCTCGCTGAGCCCTCAGGATAAATATAAGACGATATAGGACCATACTTATAGACACCGGTAACAAAGGCTATGTCGGTACCATGGGCAGCGCCAAGTATATTGGGAAAGTCAGCAAACATAGAGCTCTTCTGATGATCCCAGTCAAAGCGATACGCATAAAGGTGGCCATAGCCGGCGGTTTCCATGGCTTCAAATGGAATATCAACCCCCCGTAATTTCCATGCATGAGAGCGCGTCCGCACCCACAGATCAAATAGTTCTGGGGTTTTAATAGTTACTATTGGTGGTAACAACTTAGTAAAGCGATACTCAGAATCCATAAAGTAGCGATGCAAACCGTGCCAAAGCGAGACTTCATCCTTGGTCGCTCCAGCCATCACCGGAATCTTTTTAGCGTACTTTTCCTCGCCCAGTGCGGCTAACAAGCCCATTTTAGGAATTACTATCCCGTCCCTAGTAGTGAGCGGCATACTATCGATACCGTCTTCTTTGTAATAAAGCCCCACAAACTCTTGGGCATCTATCTCTTTTAACTTGCGTCTAACATCCGCTCTTGAGTCACTTGAATCTAACATCCCATGGACAATTTGCCAGGAGCCTCGTTCAATCAAAGAATTACTAGAATTCTTATTAATCGCGTCCGTAGTAGTATGGCTGCTAGTGTAGCCAGATTGAGAGATCGCCTTGTGGAACAGCCCATCTGCAAGCGGTGATGCCAGTAACGCGTAAACGTTATGGCCCCCGGCAGATTCTCCAAAGATGGTGACATTATCTGGGTCACCACCAAAACTATCGATATTACCTTTAACCCACTTCAAGGCTTCTATAATGTCCAGCGTGCCGAAATTAGATGTCTTGTCCAAACCAGACTGTTCGTCCTGAATCGCTGGATGAGTAAACCAACCTAAGGCTCCAAGCCGATAATTGGTGCTAACCACCACTACATTTGTAGAGGCTACTAGCTTGCTATAGTCATAGTAATCTTTTAGGCCAGTAGTATTACCTCCACCATGAATCCAAAACATCACCGGATAATTCTTGTCCTTAAAATCAGCGGGCGCTTTAATATCCAAGTAGAGACAGTCCTCCGAACCGACAATCCCATCCCCTTCAATGCCACCATAATTACTGGCTTTCTGAACGCAAGCGGTGTCTTTCTTTGAAACAATAAGTTGGTCTTTTGCCTCAAGTGGACGAGGTGCACGCCAGCGAAGGTCGCCTTCAGGTGGTTGTGCAAACGGAAGGTCGTCCCATGTAACAACAGCATCGACGGATGCGGAGACTCTCCCCTGAACGATGCCACTAGAGGTTGGAATCTTTAATGCCTCAGCACTTATTGACGCAGATGTATCTGAATCAATTCCAGCGCAGGAAACCAGCATGGCGGTTAATAGCAAAATGTAAGTAAATTTCATCGAACCCTCTTATTATTTTGGTGGGTGGTATGTCGCGAATTATACCCTATCAATACTAACGTGTACGGGCTTTCATTAAGAGTCGATCACTGCCGATGTTTCCTATAAAACCGGGTGTAACCATGCCCTAAAAATAGTTAATTAATTCAGTGTACTTACGAGCCTATTCAAGAGCATCATTCATACCCTTATTTTTGGTAAAAATAGGTAATTAAGCGTCGTTTTTAAGACAAATTTTGGGCTAAAAAAGTCACTTAAAAAAAGATGAAAATTTTGATTTACTCCGAGGATATTTTGGGCTTAAGATGCGCGAAAATAAAGGCTTGATCGGAGACAAAAAAATGTCACAAGAGAATAAAACTGCAGCCATCTCATTTGGCGCCAGAGTAAGAAAATCGCCCTTCTTTGACTCGACTAGAAAAGATGGCGCCAAGGCGTTTTCAGTATACAACCACATGTACTTACCAACGGCTTACGCCGGAACCGAGAGCGAATATCATAGTCTGGTTAATGATGTGACTATGTGGGATGTCTCGGTGGAGCGACAGATTGAAATCAATGGGCCTGATGCCTATGAATTTATTCGTCTGCTAACCCCAAGAAATTTAGAAAAATGTGAGATTGGGCGCTGTCTCTACGTGATTCTCACCGATCATAATGGCGGAACGATTAATGATTCAGTACTGCTAAGGTTAAAACCCGATCAATTCTGGCTGTCTCCCGGTGATGGTGACGTGTTGCTTTGGATTCAAGGCGTGGCTATTAATTCCGGCTTAGATGTTAATATCTTTGAACCTGACGTATCACCGCTGGGTATATGTGGACCTAAAGCACCAGCCCTCATCAGCAAACTGTTTGATGGCGAGCACGATGATTTACGCTTTTATCGCGCTCGTGAAACATCACTCGCGGGCATTCCAATGGTGATTGCTCGAACAGGATGGAGCGGCGAAGTAAGCTATGAACTCTACCTTCGTGATGGTAAGCGCGGCAATGCTCTCTGGGCAATGGTTAGAGAGGCTGGTCAAGAATTTAATATAGCCCCAGCAGCTCCAAATACTATCCGCAGTATAGAGGGCGGCATGCTCTCCTACGTCTCAGACATCACCAGGGACGACTGCCCCTACACAATCGGTTTAGACCGCCTGGTGGATGTTGATCAGGATATTGACTTTATTGGCAAAGAGGCATTAAAGAAGATTAAAGAAAACGGTCCTGCGAGAAAATTGGTGGGCATAGAGATCGCCGGCGAGCCCATCACGGCAGCTCCTGAGCAGCCGTGGCCCATTTTCAGTCATGATGAGCAAGTTGGCTATGTGTCGCGATGTATATTCTCTCCGCGTCTGGGTAAGAACATTGGCTTTGCCAACGTCCCATCCGAGCTCTCTTCAATAAGCACAGAGTTAACAATAAAATGTTATCTGGGCGATTTAACAGCTTCTGTTAGTGCCTTTCCTTGGGTTCCTGCCGAACGCATCGCTCGATAATTAATGAATTACACGGCGTCTGCAGAAAACTGCAGCGCCGCCAGACGAGCATATAGCGGATTATTAGCAAGTAGTTCGTGATGGCTTCCAGCCGCTATATTGCGCCCTTCGTCCATTACTACTATTTGATCTGCATGCAGAATAGTCGCCAGTCGGTGGGCGATAATCACCGTCGTTCGACCTTTCATTAATTTATCTAGCGCCAATTGCACCTTGTTCTCGCTCTCAGCGTCCAGTGCACTGGTCGCTTCATCTAATAATAGAATTCTTGGATTTTTGAGCAGTGCGCGCGCAATAGCGATGCGCTGACGCTGCCCGCCCGACAGACGGACGCCCTGCTCTCCCAAGTTACTTGTATATCCATTGGGCAATTGGCGTATAAATTCATCGGCATGAGCGGCCTTAGCTGCATCAATAACCTCCTCGTCGCTCGCACCGAGTTTTCCATAGCGGATGTTATACATCACATCCCCTGTAAATAGAGTTGGCTGCTGATCAACTACGGCAATCTGTTGGCGTAAGCCCTCCAGATCTAGCTCTCGAATATCAACACCTCCAAACTGCACGTTACCCTGCTGAGACTCATAAAACCGCTGAATAAGTGCAAACAGCGTTGATTTACCAGCCCCTGAGGGCCCAACTAGCGCAATGATTTTGCCATCTGGAATAGTCAGTGAGAAATCCGTTAGCGCAGCCTGATTGGGTCTTGAGGGATAACAAAAATTCACATCATTAAAAGTAATAGAGGCCTGTAAATTGACAACATCAGCAGTAATCAACTCTGCCAGCACAATCTCATTTGGCGCATGCAACAGCTCCATTAATCGCTCGGTCGCCCCAGCTGCACGCTGCAGCTCACCATACACCTCGGAGAGAGAGGCGACACCCAAGGCCATAAGTGTCGCGTAAAAAATAAAGGCCCCAAGATCACCCCCAGACATGGCGCCAGACATAACGTCTCGACCACCAAACCAAAGCATTGCACTCAGCGCACCGAAGATAGCAAGGATAACCATGGCGGTGAGAATAGCTCGCTGCCCAATACGCTTTTTTGCGACGCTAAAAGCCCGCTCTACTTCCTCCCCAAAAGCCGCCTTCTCAAAAGACTCCTGGGTGAAACTCTGGACAATTTTTATCTGCTGAATAACTTCTCCGGCATAACTGCCGACACTGGCAATCGAGTCCTGACTTTGACGAGAAAGAGTTCGCACCCTGCGACCGAAATACAGGATCGGCAAAAGAATGAGGGGTATCGACAACAGGACGATAAGTGACAACTTGAAATTAGTCGCCAAGAGCATGATTAAGGCGCCTAAAGAACTAATACCACTGCGCAGAGCAATGGACATAGATGAACCTATAATTGACTGTAACAAGGTTGTATCTGAGGTTAAACGGGACATGATGTCACCGCTACGGTTAGTTTCAAAAAACGCAGGGTGCAAAGTAATTACGTGATCAAACACCGCAGTGCGAATATCTGCACTCACTCGCTCTCCCAGCCAAGAGATAAGATAGAATCTCACGTAGGTTCCTGCCGCCATTAGGACTGCAAGACCAATAATAAACAGGACCGCCGTATTTAAATTGTCTTCTGACTTGTCAGCAAACCCACCATCGATTAATAACCGAAGACCTTGACCTATTGAAAGGGTTATCCCCGCTGTAATTAATAGCGCGATTAAGAAAATAAATATCTGTCGTTTGTAGGGTGACAAAAACTGTAACAGTGACAGCAAGGTGTTCGGTGCAGCCAGTAATTGAGGTTCGAGATGATCATGATTACTATTATTGTCTGACAACGTGAGTACACCTTTATTTGCGTTAAGAGAATAAACCTACACAAGGTAGGCACGTCACTCTACGCGCTCACAACACTCTGTCAACTGACTTCGCTATAGATTGGCACCTGGCGATCGTGCAAATATTCGGCGGACCATAGGAATGAAATATTCGAGGGGCTGACTCTTATAGTCTGGGTCAAAAGACACCTGATCCCAGTTGGCACAAAAATCAACGCAAGCTTGGTAATGTGGACTATCGATTAAGGCATCTCTGGAATTACGATCTTGATCATAATGTTGCATCCAGTAGTAACCTTGAAACAGACCATGATGTAAAACGATCCAATAATTCTTCTCACTGACGTAGGGGCGCAGCAGGGCAGCGGCAGCTTGAGAATGATTAGCGGGAGATATGACATCACCAATATCGTGTAATAATGCGCAGACAATCGTTTCTTCATCTGCACCATCAGATTGGGCTCTGGTTGCCGTCTGGAGACAATGATCCAGACGGCTTATCTTGTAAGGAGAGTCACCGCCCATCATCTCCATCCACTGAATCACGCGATCTGCTTGCCCTTGGATATTCTTCGTATCATGCTCAAATACAAGGTCATAGTCTGCTCGACTGGCATTTTCCATCGCGGTAAAAGATACGACGTCAGGCACTTACTACCTCCGAATTACGTTGTAATTGAATTAATCGGTTAGCGACATTATCTAGCTCAAAGTAAGCATCTTGCAGATGTCGTTTGCCGACGGGAATAAAAGCTTCTCGAGCGTGCAGCACTCGATGAGCTGCCACCAATAAAACTTGGCCACCTTCTAATCGAAAAGCACAGCGATTAGCAGTATCTGTAATGCGACAACAAAGATCATGGTAGGCCAGATAAAACGAGCGGACACCCTCTTGCATAGGGTCAATCATTTGCATCAACTGATTAGAAAAACGCACACTGATAATGTTACCTGCGGTATCACATTTGATAAGCGGCTCAATAGCATAGGTTTCACTCGCTTCGTCGAATTCGCGAAATGGCACAGGAAACTCGCATAAACTTGTAAAATAGTCTGGTCGTTCTTGCCTGACTGACTCTGCTATTGCCCAAGCATCAACAATAATCGACTTACCCCCTTCGGCCTCATTGTGGAGCATATGTAGTGCTTGAACACTCGGGGGGAAACTATAGCTAGCGAAATCATTATGCGGAGGCAGTGCCATGGGGGTATGCGCTACGTTATAGACATGGGTATCGATACAAACATTATGGATGCGTTCAAAAAGCACCTCCCGAATGGGTCCCAGTCGCGGCGCTAATAATTCAAGCGCTTCAGATACCTGTGGCGCTTTATCAAGAACGATAACACCAACGTCTAAAAACGACTGAATCGCCGCACAAGCAAAATCATCGTCCGACAAAAATTGTGTCCAGTCAAAATAACTTGGTTTGAAGTTCCGCGGCCATCCAGAGGGAACTCTGTGCCTTGGTTTGGATAATGCAAAAATATCATCAAGGTCAAAATTAGTGAGGTGACCGTCTGGCCAGGTAATCGACAAACTGTCGTCTACTATACTGACTTTATCTGGGTAAATATCGGCAGCAATGTTACTCAAAATAAAGGATTTTTCTTGAGTTTTACTAACCCGACAATCGTCACAAGAGCAGTTATCTCGTAACCATAAATTCGGTAACTCTAGCAAAAGTGACTCGTTAGAGACTAGTTTTAAACAGCCACTTTCAACAACCACCTGTGTGTCTGAACCAACTTTAAAGCTGTTTTCGCTTACCTCTGTATCGAGCACAAGCACCATTACAAAACCCTCTCTGCAACCACACCGCCGAGTGCACAAAGTACCATAAAAACTATCGAATGGAATCCTTTTTTTAACTAACTCTATCCCTGCTAAATACCTCCCGTTTAAGCTTCAATAACCGCCTAATAGCTTGCATGCCATAGACTTAGACTGCGCCACCTGAAAAACCCATTACAAGCGGCGCTATAAGGACTAACATCTCTACTATTGCGCGATATAAACCGAAACGCCTTCTTTAATAGTTTGCACAACTTTGATTGCCGATATTTTGACAGGATCAACAGTCAGCGGGTTTTCATCTAAAACCACCATGTCAGCAAGTTTACCCACTTCCAATGAACCTTTGGATGACTCTTCAAAGTGTTGATAGGCGGGCCAAATAGTCATCGCCTTCAAAGCATCCATCGGCCGCAAGCGCTGCGCTTTACCTAAAACGGCTCCGCTGCGAGTAGTGCGATTTACTGCGCTGTCTAAAATTCGCATTGAGTTAGGAAACGTAACCGGCGCATCGGAATGGATAGAAAATTTAACGCCTCTGTCTATTAGCCATCCAGTAGGTGAGATATTCTCTGCCCTTTCTGGGCCAGCAACTGAATCTCGGTGCCAGTCTCCCCAGTAAAAGGTATGCATAGGGTAAAGAGAGGGAAAAATACCAAGATCATCAATCGCAGCAATTTGATCCTCTCTTAAAAACTGACCATGAATCATGACCGTTCGCCGATCTTTGCCGGGGAAGGCCTTAGCAGTTTGATTGGCAATCTTAATAAGCTGGTCAATGGCGGCATCGCCGTTAGTGTGGGTGAGCATTTGCCAGTTGTTCTCATAAGCCATTAAGTACCATTTTAGTGCTTCCGCATCAGTAAATGCTGGATAGCCAGAGTAACTCGCATCTTGACCTGAAGGAGCAACCAGATAGGGCTTGGTGAACCAAGCAGTCTTACCCTGAGGTGAGCCATCAAAGGTCAGCTTAACACCACCGATCCTGAAACGATTAACGTACTCACCAGAGTGAAGGGGGCCGTTAAGAATAGTATGATCGGTCATCCCAGCAACATCGGCATAGACCACCACGTCTGCTGTAAAACCTCCATCGGCAGCATATTGGGCCATTAAACCCAACGTCGTCGGATCAGTTTTTCCATCCTGAATCGTAGTAAATCCATTTGACAAATACTGCATTTCCGCGGCCTTCATAGCCGCAACATTTTCTTTAACTGTAAACGGTGGAATTATTTTGTATAGCAGCGCGAAATGGGCGTTCTCTTCCAGTACGCCATTGGGCTCTTTACTGCCCGCCTCTCTCTGGATTATACCGCCGGAGGGATCATCCGATTCAGCATTAATCCCAAACATTTCTAGTGCCTTTGAATTATAAACTCCAATATGTCCAGATTGATGGGTAATCATAATTGGCATTTCCGTGGACACCGCATCTAGTTCATGACGGTTAGGGTGCCTACCCTCCTCCAACTGAGAATCATCGTAATTAAACCCGATCACCACACTATGCTGTTTTACCATCTCAGAGGTAGCCATGAAATCACGTAAGGTTCTTTGGAGCATAGCAATGTTCTGGCCCGGCCCATCCGGCGGAGGTAGTAAATTCGCCGTTACTGCCTGTATGGCGACTCCCGATAAATGGCTATGACCATCAACGAACCCCGGAAGCATGGTTTTACCCTTTAAATCCACTTGATGAGTATCCTGATTTGACAATGACATCATGGTTTCATTGTCACCCACTGCTAAGATCTTTCCATCCTTAACAGCAACGGCTTCTGCCATCAATTCATTACTATCTAAGGTAATGACATTGCCGTTAAAGTAGATTGTGTCAGCGGCAACAAGAGCCGGCTTTTCTGTGCAGGCGGTTGCCGTTAGAACGGTTAATCCTATGACGAAAAAAGCTTTAATAATGCGAATTTTCATGCGGTTTATTTCCTTTTTATAATATATTTTCCATGGGCCCTACAAATTGCTATAAATATCCTGCACTGTCACCAAGCCTGAACGCTGAACGCTGAACGCTGCGTTATGCTGACACAAACAAAAAGTGGCTGCAATAAAGAAAAGTTGGTGTTTTTAAATAGACTTCAAACAAAATAATTGATCTTAACAAATGAAATTGGCGTAATAAAACGTACTCAAGAACGAGCATGGATTTTACTGTGGCTATAGAGTTGTCAAAGCTAAATAAGTACTTTTCAGTCGATAAACTGATTTACCACTCTGTGGATTTAAGCCTCTACCAGGTGTCAGCCATCATCGATGGGCAGGAGCACTATGTTACCGATGGGAAAAACAAGTTTCTGCGCGCTGCCAACGTCGTTGACTTACAAAAACTGTTGAAAGACGTCTCTGCCACGGAGGCTGTGTTGCGGCATACCAGCGCCTATGATGAGATGGTCGGTGGCCCAGAGAAAACATCTTCAAATCTTCTAGAAGTACCTCTGGCTGACAATAAACTCTATTAACGGTTTACTTTCACTCTCAGCGCCATAAACTAACGTACTTTCTTACACTCCGCTTCAAGGACTAAGCTTAAAATGATTTCTATTGACCATACTAAACTCTGTTTTACCGTCTCGATATTGGCAGTCTGTGCCTCTTTCCCCTCAATCAGTTTTAGTGCCGACGACGACTCTGCACAGATCGAAAGTATCGTTGTTACCGGCCGTCGCGATCAACAACCACTTGAGCAACTCATTGGCAATGTCGCGCAGCTGAGCAGTGAAGAGATTGATAGGATTGCTCATGCCCACATTAATCAGGCTACTGCGCGTATGCCAGGTGTTTGGTTGAGCAGAGGTAATGGGCAAGAGGTGCTGGCAGCGGTGCGTTCCCCGGTATTTACAGGGGCGGGAAGCTGTGCAGAGATTCTCACCACTGAAGACGGTCTACCTATCCGGCCGACAGGCATGTGTAACGTCAACCAATTGTTTGAAGTGAACACAGAGCAAGCATCAGGTTTAGAAGTGTGGCGTGGCCCAGGGACAGTGTTTTATGGATCAAACGCTATGCACGGCGTCATCAATGTGTTGTCGCCAAGTATCGATCAAAATCAACTTTCTGTGCAGCTGGGGAGTCATGACTACCGTAGGGTAAAAGTCGGCTGGCGCGGTGAGCAAGGGACGCAGTCATTGCAGATAGCCGCTAATGGCGTATCTGATGGCGGCTTTAAAGATGAATCTGGATTTGATCAACAGAAGATATCGGTTAAACATGGTTGGTCCAATGCGGATATTGAAACACAGACCCACCTGTCTGCTGTAAACCTAAACCAAGAGACCGCAGGATACATCAAAGGATTTGAATCCTACAAAGACGATGCGCTTTGGAAAACTAATCCAAATCCAGAAGCTTACCGCGATGCATCAGCAGTACGACTGTCATCTCAAATCAGTGGTCAAGCATCGTTGGGGCAGCACTCCGGCAATTGGAAGCTGACCCCGTATGTTAGACGTAGCTCAATGACCTTTTTACAGCATTATCTCCCCGGTCAAGCGCAAGAGAAAAATGGTCAGAGCAGTGTAGGCATACAAACCAGTTACCAGCTAGACGCTGACGACAAGGCTGTTTGGATCGGTGCCGATCTAGAGTGGGCTGATATGTGGGTAAAGGAATTTCAAGCTAACCCACTCGGGACACCGGATAATGTGCGCTTTCAGGGTCAGCATTACGACTTCGAGGTGCAGAGCCAGCAATACTCATTGTTCGCAAATGGCGAGTGGCAAGCCTCTGAAAAACTGACTCTAGAGGCAGGGTTACGCTTTGAGTCACTCACTTATGATTATCAAAATAATATGATCGATGGAAGTACTCGGGATGATGGAAGCCTGTGTAATTCCAGCACCGGCAGCTGCCGCTATTTCAGACCATCAGATAGGTCTGACACGAGCGATGATGTGAACTATCAGATTGGCGCTCATTATGAGCTTGCCGCATCTACCGGGGCTTTTTTCCGCCTCGCTAGTGCCTATCGCGCTCCTCAGATTAATGAACTCTACCGCCTTCAGAAAGAGCAAGAAATCGCTGAGGTTAAACCTGAGCAAGTGGACAGCATTGAAGCTGGCCTGCGTTATCAAACGGCGAAATGGTTTGCTGAATTGTCGCTGTATCGAATGGATAAAGATCAGGTGATTGTTAAAGACTCAGATAGCTTTATTGTGAACGACGGGGAAACTCAGCACCACGGTATTGAATGGCAGCTGCGTCATCAGCTATCTGACCATTGGCAGGTAACTACCACTGGCTCTTGGGCCGTGCACCAGTATTCCTATGCTCGTCTTTTTGGCAACATCAACATAGATGGCAACGACATCGATACTGCGCCGCGTTGGCAAGGCAGTGCACATGCTCTATACCAACCGTCTGACAGCACCAGTATCGAGGTTGAATGGGTTTATCTGGGTAAGTATTTCCTCGACCCACAAAATGCTCATCAGTACGCGGGGCATAATGTATTTAATGTACGAGCTCAGCAGCGCTATGGTAACTGGCAAGTTGCTGCCCAGCTCACGAATTTAACCGATCGTCGTATTGCCGACAGGGCCGATTATGGTTTTGGAAGCTATCGTTACTTCGTTGGTGAAGGGCGTGGTGTGTCTCTTGAGTTAAAACGTTTTTTCGTAAAGTAGTCTTAGATAGGGGCGTGAGTTAAGTTTGAATTTATACAACTAACCGCGGCCCCCAGTCTATTGCTTGTAATATGTGTTCAGAAAAACAGCCCGCTTTCCCAAACAAAAAACCGTGAGTTTTAGCCTAAGGGTGGCAACCATTATGTGTCTTCGCCGCAAAACAATCAGGCGGTGGTTTATTACACAACACCAAAACCTTTTCGGCGAAAGTAAATGTCACAAATGCTAAAGACACAATGTTTTCGGTGAACTGTTTTTCAGTCAGTTGCTCTACTATAGCCTTTTCAACTTCGAGGAGAATCCACTTGAGATCCATCATGGAGCCACCATAACGATGCGTTTCTTCCGCTGTTAATTGTCGCAATCCCTCAAGTTCTACGCATAACTTGGCTGTAAAACTTGAACTAAAATTCTTATCTAGCTGATTATCAAACTGATTCATAACTGCGCGACCTCAAAACCATTGCAATTGGATTTTAGCGACTGGTTTACCTTAGATGGAAAAAATCGTATCACCTGTATCGCTGTTGACTGGTGAGACATAGTCTAAACAATAGTAAAACCTAATATAACTGTATTGTTTGGCAGTCTGAACTTCCGTACAGGGGGCCTGCGTCTAGAGAAATTCATTGCTGCACTGGAGCCGATCTTGGCATGGGATTTTGCGGTCATATTAAAAATGAGTACACGCGAATCCCATGCAATCAAGATCGGTACGTTTTGCAACCAATTATGTTGATTTTGGTAGCGGGGTCAGACAGCTATATTCTGTTGATGCAAGCTTAGGCATGAATGGTAAATTTCATAAGTTTCTTTACAAACTTCAAGGTCAAGTAAAAAACTAGCAACCTTACATTTGTCAGGCATAGTGACTATCGGGCCAATTTGTTTAATGGCACCACCACGACGTCTAAGAATTACACCCATCACTGGTTCTGCAGTTATCAGCACATGCTTTCTACCCAGGTTATGCCAAACATAGTCCATAGCCGTAGACAGCATCATGTCCAATACAGTTATCCGCGATTTACCTATGTACTTATGACGCAATCTCGGCAAAACTGCATTTCTCGAAGCCTCTACGCAAGACAGCTTTCTTATATCACGAACGCTAGTTGAGATAGTCTCGGAGAAAAACTTTTCAACCATCCAATCAAAACATTCGTCTAGGAGCCTAATAGTTCCAATTAACTCTCCCGCATCAGTCTCAACACAAATTAGCTTAGCATCCTTATCGAATTCATCAATTTCCAAACCCTCTGGATTTTCAGGTACCCATCCCAATTCTGTGCAGTAAACTTCATGACGCAACCGATAAGCCTTTTCATAGTGTTCAGGGGTGGTTGCAATATAGCTTCTATAGCCTGGAATAGTAAATCCATGCTCGCACCGATAGCGGTTTTCAGTAATCGTATTGTTTTGTTGCGCATTTTGGTTAATCATATTGATGTATCCTATTTAGATAAAGTTAAAAGTCGTTAACGAGATCTTTTTATAGCGTGGGATACAGATTCAAAATAGCTGTCCCAACGGACAGGGGTAGATGATGACTGTTAGTGTTTTCGGCGGATAGAGCGTAATGTCAAAATATGTTAACTATAAACATCCTTAGCTTTAAAATTTAAAATGAGGTTATTTCTGTGATTTCAGTCAGTGGGCATCGTAATAACTTTGCAGATTCATTCTACTTTTACAAATGGAAAATGTTGATATATCCACTCTGCAATGTGAGTTGCTTTTCACACTCAACAGAGCAGTTGCGTTGGAAGAATATATCGGCAAAGCATCTAGATAATTTAGTTGGCCTAGCTTTCGCAAATCGGCCAGAAAGAGACGAATGCGCGATTTTTAAGCTAATTGCTTTGGATTATGACGACGAAGTAACAGAGCAAAAACTGGACATTGAACTTATTAAGTTTAAGTATGCCCCTATTAGTGTTAGAGCGAAACTAGGTCATGAACTTGATATGGCCTTTCTGAACGATGCTCATCTACCATATCTATTAACATGTACAAGATCAGGTTTGTTTTGGCTAACAAGCCCGTTACTGACGCTTGATTAAGCTGAGACTACACCCATAATTCGAGCTTTGCGTATAGCTTCTGTTCTGCTCCTTACGCCAAGTTTTTTAAATATGTTGTCGAAGTGGAATTTCACGGTTCTTTCCGAAATACCCATAATGACACCAGTTTCCCAATGAGATTTCCCTGAACTTGCCCACTTTAAAACTTCAGCTTGTTTGCTAGTAAAACCAGGAGAACTTAAAAAGCCAGGGCGATTCAAGATGGCGTTAACATGGGGTAGTAGAGTCTCTACCATAATACGGTCAGGCAGACTAAAGTACTTGTGGTTAACACTTACCGAAACAACTGAGGCCATCCCGGTGAGTAGATGACTAGGCACACCTATTGCAAAACCATCATTGAGACCAAATCTATGAGCCATATCAACAAACTCTTTGACTTCAACGCCAAAGTGCTCGATGGCACGAGACCAAGAGAAAACTCCTTCGGCTATTTTACAATACCTGACCACCGGATCAATACGGGCATATCCATTATCCATGTATAACGGCATCCATTCCGCATTAACTCCATAAGCGTAGAAGTTACCTGAGTCGTCTCCAGAGTTTGTCGGCACAGACTCCGCAACAGATAATGTAAGACTTTCTATGTTGCATAGGCTTTGCATTGCCAACCAGATGTCTTCGAGGTCGCTCTCAGCGCGAGCGTATAAACACGAATTCATAATTTCGATACAGCCCGTAAGCTTATCCAAGCTCAACATTAACCACTTCCCTATGTTTAATCGACTATCATTATACGCAGGTGAAGGCATAATAAGGCTCTATTCATTAACAAATAGTCGGTATTATTGCGAAAATGTGAACTAGCTCTACTAAATGAGCTCAGCAGACTAAAACTAAAAAGTAAATAGTGGAAAACAGACTGTAAAGAGTGAAAATATAAGTCGTATAGACCTGCAATGTGAGATGAAAAGGCGCGTCATGCATAAATACAAAGGCACGAGTATCGTCTACTTTTGTAAAGCAGGCCAATCATCAGTATGGAAAAATTGCCCTCTAGGGGCATCCGTTCTTTCATAGGTATGAGCACCAAAAAAATCACGCTGTGCCTGCAGTAAATTAGCTGGCAATCGAGCTGAACGATAGGCGTCATAATAACTGA
>OJEJ01000202.1_pt1 | contig 28852 bp, 12 predicted proteins | sample 1593271 | NCBI WGS metagenome assembly OJEJ01 (sample SAMN05416877, study PRJEB24817) | seawater metagenome | isolation source: Sea water | place: Canada:Atlantic | collected 2013-11
GGTTTTTATGGTCCTCGGGAATTCTCTTTTTCACCCACTTGGCGAAATCAATAAACACCAAGATACTTATGTCGGCTACCGAAAAGTAGTCATTGACCATGTATTGGTTAGATTCAAAATGTGCATCTAGATCTGAGAAATAATTATCAATTCGCTGCAAACCACGCTCAGCTAACGCTGGGATTTGAGGATAGTTATGAGGCCCAGGCATAGCCCTATTTTTCATCCCTGGAACAGAATTCCTCAGGGCTTCGGCACCGGCCATAAAGCCATTCATCATAGCTTGATTATTAGCAGATTCCACTAGAGCACGCTCTAGTGGTGTTCGCCCATGCAGCGGATTCTCTGGGTAGAGTTCTTCTAAATAGCGACAGATGGCATTAACTTGGCTGATGGTTGTACCATCATCTAATTGCAGTAGTGGCACTTCCGATAGAGGATTGATCGCCTTGTAGGCCTCAGAAAATTGTTCGCCAGAGGACAGATCAACTTGTAATGTTTCAATCTCAATGCCCTTTTCCGCCATAAACACCCTAACCCTGCGGGGGCTGGGCGCCGTTGCGCAATCGTAAAGTTTCATCTGAGTTGGCCTGTTTTAATGTAGTTGAGCGACCTTTGCAGGCCCCGTAAGGTGCTTCAAGCGTTCTGTAATGGCGCTCTGGATGCTGTCCGAATCAAGATTAATAGAAACCAATTGCTCAGCATGAGTACCATGATCGATTAGTTTATCTGGCAGGCCCAACTGTAATACAGGCATAACAATCCCTTCAGCGGCTAAAAACTCAATAACTGCAGAGCCAGCGCCGCCGGCGATACTGTTTTCTTCAAGAGTGACCAACAAATCATGAGTTTCTGCCAGAGAGCGGATCAGCGCCTGATCAATTGGTTTAATAAAGCGCATGTCAGCGACGGTACTATTAAGTTGATCGGCAACAGTAACCGCAGAATCAAGCAGAGTGCCAAAGTTAAGAATGGCCGCACCGGTGCCTTCACGCACAACAACACCCTTGCCAATCGGAAGCATAGACATGGTTTTTTGAATCGTTGCCCCAGGGCCTGTACCGCGAGGATATCTCACCGCGGCTGGGCCAGTATGCATATAACCGGTATACAGTAATTGGCGTGTCTCATTTTCATCTGAAGGCGCCATCAACAGCATATTAGGGATACAGCGCAAATAACTGATGTCGTATGCCCCTGCGTGCGTGGCGCCATCTTCTCCGACTAATCCCGCGCGATCCAGTGCAAATAGAACATCCAGGTTTTGAATAGCTACATCATGTATCAGCTGGTCATAGGCGCGCTGCAAAAAGGTAGAGTAAATAGCCACTACTGGCTTTAATCCTTCACAGGCCATGCCTGCTGCCAAAGTAACGGCGTGTTGCTCAGCGATGGCAACATCTTCATAGCGTTCTGGGAATCGTTCGGCAAAGTCATTCATGCCCGAGCCTTCACACATGGCGGGGGTGATGCCAATGACTCGTTGATCTTTGGCCGCCATGTCGCACAACCAGTCACCAAATACCTTCTGATACTTGGGCTTAGCCTGTTTTGGTGGTTCATCAGCGGCAGTAATCACTGCTTGCTTGGGTTCAATCTTGTTAAAAAAATGGTAACCGACCAGGTCATTCTCAGCCGGCGCAAAGCCCTTTCCCTTGTGAGTAATTATGTGCAGCATAACCGGCCCTTTAATGGCCTTGAGGTTAGTCAGCGTTTGCACTAATAGCGGTAAGTCATGGCCATCAATGGGGCCAATATAGTAAAACCCTAATTCTTCAAAAATAGTAGCTGGCGACACCATACTCTTCATATATTCTTCAGTGCGGCGCACGAAGTTTTTCGCATGAGGTAATGAGCTCAGCGCCTTTTTACCGCGCTCTCTGAGTTGGTTATAGAAGCGACTAGCCCACAATTTAGAGAAGTAGGTAGACAATCCGCCAACATTTCTCGAAATCGACATTTGGTTATCATTGAGAATCACCAATAAATCTTTATCGACATGAGAAGCGTGGTTAATAGCCTCAAATGCCATTCCCGCAGTCATTGCCCCATCACCCATGATAGCAACGGTTTTGCGCGATTCATCAAGTTGAGCAGATGCCATCGCCATACCTAGAGCAGCACTAATAGATGTACTGGAATGCCCAACACCAAAGGTATCGTACTCACTCTCGGATCGTTTAGGAAAGCCTGACAGGCCATCTTTTTGGCGCATACTTAACATTTGCTCGCGCCGTCCCGTTAAGATTTTATGCGGGTAGGTTTGATGACCCACATCCCAAACTAAGCGATCATTGGGCGTATTAAATACATAATGTAAGGCTACAGTCAGCTCGGTTACGCCCAAACCAGCGCCAAAATGGCCGCCGGTCTTACCAACGCAAAACAGCATAAATAAGCGGAGTTCATCGGTGAGTTGTACCAGCTCGTCAGTATTCAGTTGACGCAGATCTGCCGGGGCATTGACGCTATCTAGCAAGGGCGTTGCCGGTCGGCTGGAAGGAATGTCGGTATAGGTCTTTTGCATCTATGCGCAGCTTTGCTTAACTAGGGTTTAATGTCGAATCTTACACCAAATGAGCTATTTAATAAGCCCGATTAACAATAAAGCGGGCAATATACCGCAGTGGGTCTGCTCGCTCACCAAAAATATCGAGATAATTGAGGCTTTTATCAAATAATCCAGTTACCTGGCTTCTTGCTTCATCAAGTCCCAATAGAGAAGTATAGGTAGGTTTGCCATTGGCAATGTCAGAACCCTGTTGTTTACCCAGTTGGTCGGTCGAACTCTCTACATCAATAATATCGTCCTGGATCTGAAAAGCTAAGCCAATCGCACGAGCAAATTCAGTCAATGCATTACGCTGCTGAGAAGTGGCTTTGCCAGTAGCCACAGCACCCATTAAGACACTGGCTTCAATCAATGCGCCGGTTTTGTGGGCATGCATTAGTTTGAGTTGCTCCAAGCTTAGAGATTGGCCGGTAGCCGCTAAGTCAATCGCTTGGCCTGCTGCCATGCCAGAGCAACCGCTATGGGTAGACAGCAAACGCACTAATTCAATAGTCGTTTCCGAAGGTATATCATCTAGTTTGCATAAGGTTTCAAAGGCTAGAGCTTGAAGAGCATCTCCAGCTAGTATTGCTGTCGCCTCATCAAATTGGATATGGCAGGTCGCTTTACCACGCCGCAGATCATCGTTATCCATGGCAGGTAAATCATCATGGATTAAAGAATAGGCATGAATCATTTCTATGGATGCCGCGACAAGTCCTGTCGTTTTATTGGATTCACCAATGGCGTCAGCTGCGGCAAAACAAAGTAAAGGGCGTATGCGCTTACCGCCGTTAAACACCGAGTAACGCATTGCGGAAAGCAGGCGCTCAGCAGGCCCCTCGGCAACAGGCAGAATAATTTTTAATTGCTGGTCTACCCGCTCACCATAATTTTTTATTATTGAATCCACTAGGTAAAACTCTTTTTGCTAGTCTTCAGGGCTGAAGTGATCGCTCACTAACTCATTACCTTGACGGGTTAGTATTTCGACCTTCTGCTCAGCTTCTTTCAGTGCTTTTTGGCATTCACGAGCCACTTTAATACCTTGTTCAAAAGACTTCATTGAGTCTTCCAGGCTGAGGTCGCCGTTCTCTAAGGAGGCAACTAATGCTTCAAGGCTTTCCAGTTGTTGTTCAAAATCAATTGCTTTTGTAGTCTTAGTCACAAGTTCTCGCCTGTCATTTTTAAAATCAATTAGTAGCAGTATTCTACACCACTAACTGAGCAGTGTAAGTTGATCAATGTCGAATATAATCAGCCTGTTAAACGGTTTCCTCTCTCTAGGCTTAGAAACCTTGGGCAAAGGTAAGTAAGATAAGTGCTGGGCAGAAAAACTTGACATAGACCGGCCAGATTTTCCAAAACATCCCGTGCTCAACATTGGGGTTGCCACTCTTGAGTTCTTGGAGAATAGTATTCCGATAAAAAACCCAGCCGGCAAAGATACACAGCATCATACTCAGCAGTGGCTGTGCACGCTCAGTGGTCATAGTGATCACAAAGCCAAACAGGGCGTCGAAGTTCAGACAGATGACAGAACTAATGGCAAAAACGATGAGTCCAACTAGCCACGTCGCTTTATCGCGATCGACCTTGTGAGCTTCCACAGCATAAGAAACAGGCACTTCAAGCATTGAGATAGATGAGGTAACTGCGGCAATTGACATCAAGACAAAAAAAGCAAAGCCCACAAATAGGCCTGCTACACCCATGCTCTCAAATAATGCAGGCAACACCTGAAAGATTAGATCAGGTCCAGCAATCAAATTACCACTAGCCGCATAAATGGTAACGCCTAAATTTTGAGCCACAAAGATAGCGGGTAGTACCAACAGTCCGGCTAGAAATGCTACGGAGGTGTCAGTTAACGTCACCAAAGCACCCACCACAGGAAGGTTCTCATCGGCACGAATATAGGACCCATACACCAGCATAGTGCCCACCCCGAGTGACATCGAGAAAAAGGCTTGACCCATTGCGCTAACAATTAGCTTAGGGCTTGTGATCTGGGAGAAGTCGGGTACTAAATAATGTCTGAGTCCCTCCATTGCACCGTCTTGAGTCAACACATAAATAATGAGGGCGATCATTAAGATAAACAGTGATGGCATCAAACGACTTGACCATTTCTCGATACCCTGTTCAACGCCGGCACTAATAATTAGTACCGTTAAAAAAACAAATAAAGCGGCAAAGCCAAGGTTACGCACTAGACTAAATTCTGTCAGCCAAGCGCTGAGGTCACTAAGGCCTAAGACCACTGCCATGGGTTCAAGCATAAAGGCAAGCATCCAGCCGGCGACGATGCTGTAAAAACTCAAGATTAGCCCGGCAGTCACCATTCCGCCCACACCCACTAACCTACCAATCGTTTTTGCTGGCCGGCTGGTAGAGATTGTTTGTAATGCGGTAACCATATTGGACCGCGTATGACGACCAATAATAAGCTCAGCCATCATGGCGGGATAAGCCAGTAAAAATGCCAAAATAAAATACATTAGGACAAAGGCAGCACCGCCATTTTCCGCAGCATTAGTGGGGAAGCCCCAGATATTTCCAAGACCTACGGCCGACCCTGATGCGGCAAAAATAAATGCTAATCGTGATGAAAACTGACCTCTTTGCATGATGCAGTCCTTTATAATTTTTGTCTTAGCGAGAGTCTAGGCGATTCAGTGATTAAATTCGACCCAAACCTTGAAATATAGAGGTCGGAATTTGTAGGCTAAAGTAATAGCTACTTACTATTACCAGAGGGATCTACTGATTACCTCGCAGGCAAAAGGTTCGGGTTTACGCATTATTACTAACTCGGACAATTTAATTTTTGATGTCTATAGAATGCACTAACATCAAGCTATTACCAATTCATAATCTATGGTTTGAATCTGGTCTTATCAAAAATATAATAATATTGGATGTTTAATTAATGTATAAAAGCAAATTAGTTTGGCTGCTGTTGACAGGTTTTTTGGGAGGTTGCCAGGACCCGTTACTTTCTTCAGAGAAACCCCATCAATCCTTAGATCTTAATTCTAGTGACCTTCAAAGGGTGACTGTGTACACCACAGCTAAGGATACAGACAAGCGACTGACCTTGACTCACCATTTGTCTTTTGAACCAGGTGTCCAGCCTTTTGAAGCTGAAGTTTCTGTGTTTGTGAATCCCAATAAACGCTACCAAAAAGTTCTCGGCTTTGGCGGAGCAATTACTGATGCTAGTTCTGAAGTATTTGCCAGCTTACCTTTAGACAAACAAGAAGAATTACTGAAGGCTTACTTTGATAAAGACGAAGGTATTGGGTACACATTGATACGAACCTCTATTCATAGTTCAGACTTCGGTAGTGCCAGCCATACTTATATTGATGAGGGCGATAAGACACTGTCGACCTTCGATATTGAAAAGGATCGTGAGTTTCGGCTCCCATTTATCAAGCGTGCCATGGCGGCAGCTGGCGGTGAGATAACTTTTTATGCTAGTCCGTGGAGTGCACCAGCTTTTATGAAGACCAACAACAACATGTTGCGTGGCGGCAAGTTGTTGCCTGAGTATTACGAAACCTGGGCTCAGTACTTTGTTAAATTTATAAAAGCTTATGAGGCCGAAGATATCCCAGTTTGGGGAGTGACTATCCAGAACGAACCCATGGCGGTTCAACGCTGGGAATCTATGATTTATACCGCTGAAGAAGAGCGTGATTTTCTCAAGAATCATCTTGGGCCGGTACTGGAGCGCGAGGGACTTGGCGATAAAAAGATCGTTGTATGGGATCATAATCGCGACTTAATTATGCGTCGCGCCAATGTTATCTTTGAAGATCCTGATGCGGCTAAATATGCATGGGGTATGGGTTTTCACTGGTATGAGACATGGGCTGGCGGAGAAACTATGCACGACAACCTCGCCTTGGTTAATGAGTCTTATCCAACTAAAAATCTACTCTTTACTGAAGGTACTAATGAAAACTTCAGCGAGGATCGATACCAGCATTGGCCAAATGCCGAGCGTTATGGGCACTCTATGATCAATGACTTTAATCGAGGAACAGTGGGGTGGACAGATTGGAATATTCTGTTAGATCATACTGGGGGGCCAAATCATGTGCAGAATTTTTGTTTCGCGCCCATTCACGGTGATACCCGCACAGGCGAGCTAGTCTACACGCCAACTTACTATTATATTGGTCACTTCTCCAAATTTGTGCGCCCCGAAGCGGAGCGGATGAGCACCAGTAGTAGCCGAAGCTTTTTGTTGGCGACCTCATTCGTTAACGAAGATAAGGAAATGGCAACGATAGTGATGAACCACACCGATGAAGAAATATCCTATAACTTTTTTGTTGGCTCGCAACAAACCAAACTCACCATTCCACCACGAGCCATGCAGACGTTAGTGTACTAACTGAATCCTATATGGCGGTGGACGAAGCGGCTGAAGCTTGACGGCATTGCGATGGTGTAATGCCCTCTAGTTTTTTGAAAAAGGTATAGAACACAGATTTGCTATTAAAGCCGACTTCAAGATAGATCTCGGTGATGGTAGTTGATCGGTATTCATCAGACATCAGCATTCGCTTGGCCTCTTCGATACGATACCGATTGATGAACTCATAAAAATTCACACCAAAATGACGATTAACTAAGATTGATAAGTCTCTTGGCACAATGCTGAGTGACTCTGCCAGCGTGTCCAAAGTGATATCTGGCTCCATATAAATTTTTCTTTCACGGATAGTCATATCCACTTGAGACGCTAGCTCGGGTTGTAAAAATTGTTCGTCCTTGGCTTTTTTAGTTGGAATTATTTCATTCACTTGTTCAAAAACGCCGAAGTAACGGACAGCAGTAAACACTAAAAGATTCACCAGCACGAAGGTTGCGTAGTAACCGGTCAGTCCGATATTACTGAATTGCTGCAGGCTGAGTTCTGAGAAGATATTGATGATCTTGGCGCCTGCTAGAATAGTCTCAGAAATCATGACTAGCGCAAATCCAATCACCAAGGCCCTCAGCCAAGCGATATGGACTTTTTCCATATTAGAGTTAGTGTCTTGCAGCAAGCTGCTGTACTGGCTCACGAGCAAATAACACGCAATAGCATAAAACACGCGCACCAACTTACTAAAGAATTCCATATAGACATAGTTAGCGCTATAGACAAATGATTCAGTGCTGATCATATCCAGACGCAGGTACTCAGGTTGACTGTAAAAGGCCAGCCAAATGAAGAGGATATACGTTAATAGCGGTATTAAATGAAGGAGATCAGTTTTGGCCAGTGAGAAATTCTTAAACACCAGGGCTTTAAAGCACAAAAACAGCAACGCACCATCAATGTAATAAGCGATGGCCGGAGCAAAATACAAGCTTGGGAGCATGGTGCGAACCGTCACTTTAAATTCAGCGCCCCACATGATGAGTTCATTGATAGGGATTAGCGCATGTGCAAATAAAAACAAAGCAAGAAATAGCGTACTTTTGGTGTTGCGGTCCATGGTGATGCATAGCAATAAAAAGCAAAATAAGCACTGCATCGCCGTCATCAAAAGAATAACGTCATGAAAATTAAACAGTACTGAACTGAAATCGAGCGGTTCCATTATGTGCTGATATCCCATTATCTGGCTTAGTTTTTCGTCTTTGTTTTCTGCTATCTTTTTCTGACATAGGGCTTACATCCCTTGTCGAAATCATACGCTGATTGCTACTTCTCTGGGAAGTAAAACACATGGGTATGAATTTATGCGTCAGTTTAGTCAAAAAATTGTGCATAACCGTTCGAGTAAAGTGTCAGAGCAACAAAAACACTGTTAAACCTGGAGAACTTATATCAATAGCACGGTACAGATTGTTGATTTACGCCTGATATTTTCCCACCGGTTTATACTGATATAGAAGCTTTAATGGATTGCTTGTATTAGGCAGATGCATTTTCACAGTAATTTTTTTGTCCGAGTGCTTTTAGACGGACGAAAATAGTACGCATAGTTTGTAAATTATCTTCGTAAATCTGCCTCCAACCTTATGGAGACGTTAAAAGAACTGGATGTTAGAGTGGCTTCGTATCATTGCTGCGAACGCCCGGTAAACAGTAATATGTGGACGCTTAAAATAAGAAGAGCTATGGGGCTAACATGAATGTAAATAAAAACCTTTCCATGCTGTATTTATTCGTGGCTACATGCTTGACGGCATGCGGGGGTGGCAGCGTTGGTGGAGATGCCGACCAGAATATAGTGCGGACACTGTTTGCTGTTGGTGAAGTCGTCGAAGCCCTCGAAGATGGAGGCCCTGTTGAAGGAGATGTAAGTGCCAATGAGCAAGGTGCTAATCTCAGTTATGCGATAGCCTCTGGCTCCGCTATGGCCAATGGAACCCTTGAGTTTAAAGCCGATGGTACCTTTATCTATACATCAAATCCCGACTTTTTCGGCACGGATAGTATTGATTATGTGGTCACTGACACGGTTTCAGGAGAGACAGATACTGCGACTCTCACCATTAATGTAGCCAATGATTTTGAGACCATAGAAGAGTATGGGTGGCAGCTAGTGTGGAGCGATGAATTCAATTCAAATAATTTGGATGGCTCGCTCTGGGAGGTGATTAATAGCACTTTGTCGGGTGGTAATTTAGTGATAACAGCTCAAGATGGCATGGCATCATCAGCGGTAGGTTTAAGCAGTATTAAGTTTGGTCGTGTTGAAGCCAGGGTCAGGGCTGCCGCAGGCGCTAACATTGCTGCTGCGTTTAAGTTGGCTCCCGTATCAGATATGTATGATGGAGAAAATAGTCTGATGGCGCTTAAATCTAAAGAGGGTTTGCTAACCGCTGGAGCTCATTATGGTTTAGGCCTAACCAGTGGTATTACAATGAATGCTGACACTTTAGAAACAGTGGCAGACGACTTTCATACCTATGCGATCGAATGGGGCGCCAGTGAAATACGTTGGTATATCGATGACACCCATGTGCATACGGTGGATACGCTCAATACCTGGGCTTATAACCTCTCTAATGGTGATGTGGTGTCTGATAACGCAGGACCATTCAATCAAGATATGCAGGTTGTATTTGATTTGACCGCTAGCGGAGATGGTTTGCCAGCAACGGTTATTGTTGATCAAATTAAGGTCTGGACTTGCGATCCTTCTGTTGAGACGAGTGTTGAAGACTGTGCATCGAACGAAAAAACTAAAGTCAGCAAACAAGCATCTGATCGCATTGAAACGGTGGGCTCCGTTGTGGTTGATATATTTACAGATGGTTATTTTGATGCCGTTAGTGGTATCAAAATTTCCGACTTACAGCCGTTAAGTTGGCATTACACTGATGAAGTTAAAGAGTTAGCACTCAGCACCGTGGGTGCCATTGATGTTGATGTGGTTGTGGTCGAAGGGAATCATGACAAAGTGTTAGATATTACTTCCGGATCGGGTACCACCAGTATGACTGTCGGTGTTGAAGTCGTTGAGTTGATTGGTTTGAATACGGCACTGAATTTTGATCTCTACATTGATGGCGCAGTTACCAAGGCTGACGTGATCGAAATCAGACTTGAATCTGGCCCTTTGTATGCGGGGTTCAAGCGCTGGAATATTGCGGATATTGCAGCCGACACATGGGTTAGCTACAGCATACCTCTTAGTGACTTTATGAATAGCCCGGTGTTGGTCGACGACGATCCGATGCCATTAAATATTAGCCAGATCACTTCTCTTATGACTCTGGAGGTGCAAGGTGAAGCACATCTGCATGTCGATAATATCAATTTTACCTGCATCAATTCTGAAAGCTGCGTCCAAGGGCCGTTGGGTTTACAGTCTGAAGGAACCCCAAAAGCTGAACCTATTCGTTATGAAGCAGAAGACTATATTACTGAATCTGGCACGGGTCTGGAGGCCACAACAGATGAGGGTGGCGGACAGAATGTAGGATTTTTAAGTGCCGGCGATTACTTGATTTATACCATAAATGCACCAGGAATAGGTTCTTATAGCCTTGATTATCGAGTTGCCAGCGCGGGTGGCAGTGCCGGATTTGAGGTGTCAATCGACGGCGTTTTGGTCGACAGTCAAACAATACCTGATACAGGGGATTGGCAGAATTGGACAACACTGACGTCCCAGCAATTTGAGTTGGTCGTAGGTCTTTACACCTTACGGATAGATTTCCTTGGTGGTAATCAAAACCTGAATTGGTTCGAGTTATTGCCCCCCATAACAGAAATTTTCATAGAAGCGGAAGACTACGACAATGAAAGTGGTATTTCGCTTGAGGACACAACGGATGAAGGTGGCGGCGAAAACATAGGCTATATCGATGAGGGAGACTTTGTTGAGTACACCGTTAATATTCCATCTGATGGTACCTATCTGATCGAATACCGTCTGGCCAGTGCAGTTGATTCATTTGGTTTTGAAACATCTATTGGAGGAGTGGTCGTCGACACTCAGCAGTTGTTAGCCACAGGTGATTGGCAGAACTGGATCACACAGAGCGCTGAAGTTGAATTAATCGCTGGTGAACAGACACTGCGGTTGGACTTCCTTGGGGGCGCAATTAACGTCAACTGGATTAGGCTGACGCGGAAGTAGGTGGAGCAAAAAAATTGTACGTAGTATCTAAAATAAGCAGCACTAGTAGGGAAGAACTATGATTCACGAATCTAAATTTAAGCGACAGTTTCTGGCAGGCAGTATTGGTTTAGCGCTAGCCACTAGCTCTTATGCTCAGGAAGCGGGTCAAAAAAATACCTTTGCGTCGAATGATTCGGATGACCTGATCGAAGAGATTGTGGTGACAGGAATCAGAGCTAGCTTGCAGCGCTCAATGGATATCAAGCGCGATTCCAAAGGTATTGTTGATGGTATTTCTGCAGAGGATATCGGTAAGTTCCCCGATACTAATTTGGCAGAATCCCTACAGCGAATTACAGGTGTTGCCATTGAGCGGGATCGAGGTGAAGGCTCAAAGATTACCGTCCGTGGCTTCGGTCCTGATTTCAATATAGTGACCTTTAATAGTCGTCAAATGCCAACCACAGGTGGTCGTTCGTTTGACTTTGGCAATATTGCTTCTGAGGGAATTTCAGCGGTTGAAGTCTATAAGTCTGGACGTGCTAATGTTGCCACAGGCGGTATTGGTGCAGTTGTTAATGTCAAGACGAGCAAACCACTAGAGATGCCAGGTATGCGCGCTGTTGTCAGTGCCAAGGGCGTTTATGATCCAGGTACGCGTAGTGGCAACAGCGTCAATCCAGAAATCGCCGGGCTGTTTAGCGAAACGTTTGCGGAAGATACCATTGGTATCGCGTTATCTCTCAGTAGTCAAACGCGGGACGGTGGAACTCAGTCAGTAACAACGCAGAGTTTTATGGGTCGGTCATTTGTGACTCAAGAAGACATGGACAATAACGTAACCGCCGCCGAGTGGGGGTCGATTGCTGTTGGCGATCCATCAGCCATCCACTTTCCAAGTGAGGTTAATGATGGAATTTATGCCATTCCCACCAATATTCAGTACAACTTAGATGATTTCCGCCGTGAACGTATTAATGGTCAATTAACGCTGCAGTGGCGACCTTTTGAAGCGCTCACCGCGACACTGGATTATACCTACGCTGAGAATCAAATTAATACTCAGCACCAGGATTTATCCGCCTGGTTTGATCCAGGCTGTGCTACGAGGGAGAGCGAATGGGTTCAGGAAGGCAATATTTGGTCGCCTACGACCTATACCCAGGTGGGTTGTGCTGCAGACAACTTGCAAGGTGTTGGCCTCTATGCCTCAGTCGATGAAAATAAATCCACCGGATTTAATGTCGAGTGGCTAGCAAGTGACAACCTGACTCTTAATCTTGACTATCATGATTCCAGCGGAGAATCTCGACCCAACAGTAAACATGGCTCCGGCGGCTCAATGGCTGTGGCCGCGCTGAATCGTATCACTACCTCGGGCTACTTCACGTCGGACGGCATGCCTGTTTTAGAGGTACAGTTGGGGGAGAGAAATTCCTACAACCAAATTGCTCGCATTGACCAAGTAAGTGCCAGTGATATGCAACTTTCTGGAAGTTCATTTGGCAGTTATAACAATCGTATGAATGTCGAGCAACTTCAGCTTGATGGTCAGTACAATTTTGATGCAGGCCATAGCATTAGCTTTGGGATAGCCAGAGTAGAGGTATCTAACCGAGGGCAATCCAAAGGGATTTCTCGGAATGCTTGGAGTGGGGTCGGAGAGCCCGGCGATATCGCTGATCTATTGAGCGTTGATTCTATCGAAGGTGTCTTTAATGGCATCGATGGCAGTGATGATCCACGCCAGGTAACCGACTTTTTTACTTGGGATTTTCAAGCATTGATTGATCGGGCTGAGCAGCTCTTACGCGATGGTGATCACGGCGATGTGGTAGGTGATGGCGGGCCCTGTTTAACTGGATTCTGTCCCTCTTATGACTTTGATCTGGATGAAATTACCACTGAAACCTCTGATTCGATTTATATCCAAACTCACTGGGTGGGCGATGTACTCAATCGGCCGGTTAATGTCTATTACGGTGTGCGTTATGAGCAAACAGAGGTGCATTCTGAAGCGCTGGTACCCCTCTATGACAGAGTGGAGTGGAGCATAGTAGACAATCGGTTTAATCTCTATCAACAAAAAGCTGAAGATGGCAGTACTATTCAAGGTTTTTCAGAGATCGATGGTGCCTACAGCATGTTCTTGCCAAGCATTGATTTCGATATAGAGCTTGTCGATGAGTTGATTTTACGTGCATCCTACAGTTTAACGGTAACTCGCCCGGTATATAACGATCTTAAAGGAGCTTTAATTATTGATTACTTGGGCTCAGATGGCGGTGGCGGTCGACGAGGCAATCCTCAGTTACTGCCTATGGAGGCGTCAAACATCGATCTCTCTCTCGAGTGGTACTACGATGAAGGTAGCTATGTTTCAGCTGGATTTTGGTCTAAAGATGTCGATAATTTTATCGTCAATAGTACTTTTGAAAATCAGCCTTTATTCCAAGATCTTTTCACGCCGATTAATGGAGATTTGTACAATCAGGCGGTGGAAGCACTCACGGGTGGTGATCCGCGGTTTGACTTTGATTATGGCGATCTCAACACCTACTATGCGGAAAATTTTGCTAATGAGTCCGGTGTTAGCGTGACCGGTGAAGGCGATGAAACAGAAGTTGTAGTAACGGGAACGGCGTTGGACCCAATAGCCATATTTGATGTCACTATCCCAATTAACCAGCGAGAGACCAAAGTGCAGGGCTGGGAGTTTATGCTTCAGCATGCGTTTGGAGAGTCCGGATTTGGGATGCAGGCTAACTACACGATCGTCGATGGCGATCTGGACTATGACATTAACCTCAACGAGGAGCAGTGGGTTGTTCCCGGTATGAGCAATACGGCCAATTTAGTTGGCTACTACGATAAAAGTAGGTTCCAAGTAAGGGTTGCGTTGAACTGGCGCGATCAATTCTTGGCATCAGCAGGGCGCGATCCCTTGTTTGTTGAAGAGTACTATCAGCTAGACATGAACATCAGCTATGAAATTAATGACAAGCTATCGTTTTTTATCGAGGGCATTAACTTAACCGAGGAAGATCAACGTATTCATGGCCGATCAAGCTATCAGGTACGCGAATACGCTGTTGGTCATGCTCGCTACAATTTTGGTGCTCGCTACGCATTTTAATGGCGGTAACTAAGGTGTGTTACCGATTAGGAGTTTATATGGTCAATCAAAGATTACTCGACAAGATCAGACCTGCAGGTCATGAACTCTCGATCGTAAGGCTATGGCAGTTATGTTAGTTATCGATAAAAAAATAGCGCAGGCCCATCATTGCACCGCGCAATCAATACGATCTGAGGTACTAACCTCGACAGAGCCTCTGGTATTGAAAGGTCTTGTCGCGGACTGGCCGTTAACCAAGTTGGGGTTAGAGTCACAGCAAAAAGCCAGTGCATATTTACTGCAGTTTTATCAAGGCGCCCCGGTTAATGTGGCGCTCGGTGATGCCAGCATTAAAGGACGTGTTTTTTACAATAAAGATTTTACTGGCTTCAATTATCAGTCCCTCAAAGTCAGCATGAAGATGTTATTGGATAAACTACACGAGCACGCTAAGGATGATATCCCACCAACCATTTATATGGCATCAACCATGCTGGACAGTTGGTTGCCGGGATTCAGAGAACACAATGATATTTCTTTGGGCCAAAACGAAGCCTTAGCCAGTATATGGATGGGTAACAGAACGCGTATTGCTGCGCATTATGACTTGCCGGATAATATTGCGTGCTCGGTTGTTGGGCGCCGACGTTTCACCTTATTTCCGCCAGAACAGATTGCCAATCTATATCCTGGGCCACTAGATCTGGCGCCGGGTGGACAGGCCATTAGTACCGTTGATTTCAGTGAGCCTGATTTCGATAAACATCCGAAATTCCGTGAGGCTATCCAATCGGCACAGGTGGCGGATCTTGGGCCTGGGGATGCCATATTCATTCCCAGCATGTGGTGGCATCACGTAGAAAGTCTAGATTCTTTTAATGTACTGGTTAATTATTGGTGGCGTCAGTCTCCTGCTTATATGAGCACACCCATGACTACCCTAAACCATGCGCTACTTACCATGAAAGATTTACCCCTTGAGCAAAGAAACGCGTGGCAGGGTATTTTTAACCACTATATTTTTGAGGCCGATGAAGAAACAAGTGCCCATATCCCCGAAAAAGGCCGTGGTGTCTTGGGACCCTTGGATGAGGCGCTCGCCAAAAAAATACGCGCTATGGTGATTAGTAGGTTAAACAGATAGCTGATGATAAGCGAGTTTTTGTCTCAAGAAATAATCGGCCTAAAGTCGGTGGGAGTATCTAAAAGAGAGAAGTAAGGAAATTATATGTTCGAATAAGTTCGCAGGACGATCGCTAATGTAATAGCGCCTAACATCGCGCTAATAGCTGGATTGGCTAGCCATATTAATAAAAGAATTCACTGTTTCGTGTAATCACAGCCTGATCGGTAATGATTATAGCGACGGTACAAAAAATACAAAAAGGGTAAATAAATGCAACATAATCGCGCCAATGACCTCGCTTCTGCCTTCGGTGTAATGCTCAAGTCGTCACTCTTAGTGGTCAGTCTTTTAATGATTTCCAGTTGCGGCGTCAAAAATGGCAATGAATTTTTGGATGTACCCGAAAATATTGCCGATGCCAGCGATAATTCCGTTGGTGATGGTCCCTTGGGCGAAATTCCAGACCTTACCCTGGCAGACGTTAGTGTGCGTGATCGGCCTCACATTGACCAATCCTTAGGTTATAACGTCATCCGAACTGATCTAAACACAGCACTGCGTGGAGTAAGTTTGTCGCTTGATGGGGGCGATCCTTACGGCAGCTTACCGTCTAATGTACCTACGGCCGCACAGATGAATCTATTGGTCAATGAATATGGGTTTAACACGTTGCATGTGTATCTTGAGGGCGATGCCGAACAAAATCCTGAACCTGTTGGCGTCAATGAGGCGCTTGCGGACCAGCTGGTTGTCTTGACCCGTGAGGCTAAGATGTACCTAATTATTACCATGGGTAACAATGGTGAAAACGGGGCCATTCACAGTATGGAGAAGACCTTAGACTTCTGGAATCTCTATGCGGCTAAGTACGCGGATGAAACGCATGTGATTTTTGAGGCCCATAATGAGCCGGTTACAGGTATCAATGGCAATTGGACCTCAGAGGACTGGGTCAAACAGGCTGACATGTACCAAACTATTCGCAGCGCTGCCCCTGACAGTATGGTTTTACTAGGCTCGTTTATGTCATTTTTTGGTGGTTCGCAGGCAATCAGTGGCGCTGACGGACTGGCGGAACAGTTTCCTGGTATATGGGAGAACGCTGGGTTCGCCTTCCATGCTTATTGGGACATTGCTCAAGTCGAGAGCACAATCGATGCTTTTGAAACTAGCACTAAATACCCGGCCTTGCTATGTACCGAATTTTATCCAGGGGATACCAAAAAAGGCTTTAACGAAATTTTTGAAAGTCACCACATCGGCTGGACACAGTTTGAATGGCTTGCGGCAAATGATCTTGAGCTAGACCGCTTTAAGGGCTATCTCGACGCTTTTGGTACCGCATGGCGACCTGAAAATGCGACTGCGACTTGGCCGGCCAGCGGTTCACCCACCATTGCATTTGACGAAACGATCGGCCTTTATAGCCGTGCAGACGAGGCCTTTTTGCGATTAGATGAGTACTATCAAATCATCGCAGATGATCGTGATTATGATGGTGTTGGTGATGATGAATTTGTTGTCATCGATGCTGGTAATGACGGATCTGTTGCTTTGCGTGCATCCAATGGTAAATACCTTACGGTGATTGATTACGGCCAAGTATTGGTTGCAACAGGTAATAAAATTGGTATTGATCAAAAATTTCAATGGCTTGAATTGCCCACTGGAGATATCGCACTACGTCCATGGAGTGGTTCGGCACACCTCATCGGTACTCTTCCTGTAACCGAAGGCGAAAGCTATGGTTTGACTGGTCCTGTTGGAGCTGGTGTTGAACGCAATGGCGCCAATACTTATCGAGTAGTAACGTCTTATACCAGCTCTGTAGAGCCCTTAGAAGAAGAGGCAGAGATACCGCCAGGACCATTTTTTGGCAGTCCAATGCCAGTACCTACCAATGGTAATGGCGATCATCCTTTCGATAGCCTATCGCCCAATGGGCGCATCTGGGCATCAGATTATGATTATGGTGGTGAGGGTGTCGCTTATCACGATACCGGAGCAATTAACCTTGGTGAGGCTTATCGGGCGGACGAAGCGGTCGATGTTCAATCGAGTTCAGAAGGTTACACCGCCGTTGGTTTCTTCGACAAAGGGGAGTGGTTAGAGTACACAATAGATGTAGCTACCGCCGGCAATTATGTCATCACAATGCGCACGGCATCAGGCAGTGGCGTGGGTGGGTTTATTAGTTTTGAATCGGACTGTGTCAAGTTAACTGGCAACCTTACAACGCCGAATACCAATGGCTGGGATATATGGGAAGATACAACGGTTGACGTCACCTTAAAAGCTGGCGTGCAAAAGTTGCGAGTGGTCAGTGGTGGCGACATGAATCTGATGAACTTCGACATTCAACTAGGTGGTGAGGGTGGCTCCGACTATGGTGCTGGATGTGAATGGAGGCCACCAGAGCCAGATGATATTAAAGTAGAGGCTGAAAACTGGACTACCGTTATTGCGAGCCCAGAGGGTACCGTCAGTATTGGCGCCTCTACCGACAGTGATTTAAGCGACCATGTCGGCAACTTCGATGCCGAAGACTTTATCGAATATGCCGTCGATGTTCCTGCTTCCGGCTGTTATGCCGCGGATTACCGAATTGCCAGTGAGCCCGGCAGTGCTGGCTTTGACTTGAGTTTTGGCGGCACCTTAGTTGATACGTTTGCGGTACCGCCTACTGGTGGTTGGTCAAGCTGGGTAACGTTTAAGCGCCCCGTTGAATTAGTCGAGGGTGCTCAAACTATGCGCATTGATGCTCTTGGTGATTCGTTTAACCTTAACTGGCTGGCATTTAATCAGACAGATGATGCTTACTGCTTAGATGATGGAGCCATTACCATCGAGGCCGAAACTTATATTTCATCAATTCAATTACCAGAGGGTGAGGTTGGAACGCAAGGAACAGAAGATGAGGGTGGTGGTTTAAACGTCGGTTGGGTAGATGCCGGGGACTGGATGGAATATGAGATTACCATTCCGGCCGCTGGAAATTATGAACTATCCTACAGAGCTGCCAGTCAAGGCGGTAGCAATCCAGGTGTTAGTATTTATCTTGATGGCGCCCTCGTGGATTCAACTGCCGTACCTGACACGGGTGGCTGGCAAACATGGGAGACCGTGACCGGTGGTATTGTTGAGTTGGCGGCAGGTGACTATACCCTGCGCGTTTCAACTCTCTCGGGGGGCTTTAACTTAAACTGGCTGAAATTCACGCCGACTACCGAAGAGTCAACGGGTGACATAGGCACCGGTAGTGACGCGGTACTCAATATTGGCGAGATAGTTAGTTTTAATGACCCCATTGTGGATTATGGCGTGGTCGATTTTGGTAATAACATAAGCACCCTTAGCGCTGACCCCACTGACAGCGCTAATACTGTTGTAGCCTCCATTAAAGGTAGTGAAACTTGGGCGGGTACGACCATGGCCCGTGGCAATATTATCTATCCTCTAACCGATACATTAACGCGTATTTCTATCCGTATTTATTCTCCCTCCGAAGGAACGCCGGTTCGCGTAAAACTGGAAGAGTCGGGTGATGACTCCCACTCCGTGGAAACTGAAATGCTGACGACCGTTGCTAATCAGTGGGAAGTGATAATTTTTGACTTTAGTAATCCGGTGACGGGCACTCCAGCGTTAGATACTAGTTATACCTTTGACACCTTGTCGGTATTTTTTGATTTTGGCTCAGCTGGTAATGGGGAGACCTATTACTGGGATGACGTTACGTTCTTAGATGAATATGTTGCGCCGATAACGCTAACCCAGGCCATATTGGTTGGTGATTGGACTCTGGCGCCTGAGTATGGCGCTATGAGTGTTGGCCCAGAACCGGGGAGCACCGCCTATTGGGTGAGTGACAGCGATACCGTGACGGCTCGGGCCTGTCTATTTGACGACCTATTTTCCTTTGCTGAAGGCGGTACTTTTACCAATGTGATGGGAGACCAGACTTGGGTTGAAACCTGGCAAGGTGTTGAGGCTGAAGGCTGCGCAACGCCGGTTGCCCCGCATGATGGCAGCGGCAGCTTCAGTTATGTCTTTGAACCAGATACGGCAACCATTACCCTATCAGGAGTTGGTGCTCATATTGGTTTGCCTAAGGTTGTGAGTGGTGCTGGTGAGCTTGCTGATCCCGCTGATGCGCCAGAGTCAGTTGCCTACCAAGTGGTTGCTAACAGCCAAGATACTATGACGGTTCAGGTAGCATACAGCGGTGGCTACTGGACATTTAAGCTAGTAAGAGCCGGTACCGCACAGCCTCCAGAAGCCGGCACTAACTCAATGTTTTCACTGGCTACTGACGGCATGCTGGAAGCTAGAGGCACTAGTATCGGTAACACGCCTGGCGCCGCCAATGGTGTTGTCAATACAGCTGAGGGCAGTTCGCTCTCGTTTCACGGTGACAATCTGTCTGGCAACGAATCATGGAAACTAAATGTGGGCGAATGGTACGGTGGCTCTGACGGTAATTTTGGAATGACCTTGGGCATGATGGTGTTCCAAATACCTAACTTTGGCGATATTGCCAATCCATTCCTTAGTGCTGAATTTGAGGTCACTCTCGAGCAAAAAAGCGATGTGCTTGATTTTCCGGCTGACCTTTGGGCGGTAAGAGCTTCTGACAGCCAAGATCTACTGTTGAGTGACTGGTTTATTGGTCCCGCTAGTTCTGCACCAGATAACGGGGCTGCGGGAACACTGATTCAGGACAGCTTCCTGATGCCCTCAACGGATACAGGACAGATCACTACATCAGTCTCAGCTAACAGCCAGTTGCTGGCATATTTAAATGCTCGTTACGATGGGGGCAATGGCATCGGAAACTATGTGTTCTTCCGTGTCAATAAAGCAGATGAAGATGCCTTTGCTCTGGGTTGGAACGCCTATATCTTAAAATCTTCGCAAACAGATGAGGGCGAGCAAACCGCACCAGAAATAAAATACACCTCGTCTGTCGAGCCCATGCCAATGCCTGAGCCTGAAATAGAACCCACACCAGAGCCACCAGTGGTTTCTGGCGATAACCTTATTGCCAACCCAGGGTTTGACGACACGACTGGCTGGACAGTCGTTAATCATTATGAAGCGGAAAACACCATGGGAGCGGTGACTATTGCTGATGGTGTTGCAACCTTTGCTGAGACAGAAGCAGCAGAGGAGGGGTCGTGGAAGCACATGGGTATTTATACCTCAATAAGCTTGACGCCAGGCACCTATCAGTTCGATTTGGAAATGACCTATGCCGATATTAGCGACGCTTGGGGCGAAGCTTTCATAGGGTTAGCTGAGCCAATTGCTGGTGTCGAATATAATGGCGATCAACAAGTGTTAAAAGCATTCAATTCATGGGAGTGTGCCGCTGTCAAAACGTACTCGGGATCGGCTAGAGCCACAGGGTGTGATCCTAGCGTCAACCCTGGGCAGTTCACGATAACCACAGCGGGATCCTACTACTTGCTATTTAGATCTGGCGGAGCGTCTTATGGATCCGTTGGCATCGTAATTGATAATCTGTCACTCACAGTGGTTGATTAATCATCGTCTAAGCCCGTCATGAAAATGACGGGCTATTACCTTCCCTTTTTAGAGTACGAGTAATTTACTCGGACGAACCCCTCTATATTTCGTTGTAATAATTAGCAGCATAAAAATCGAGGGTTCAATCATGTCATTAAAATCTACACGGTTATTACTATTATGTTTCGCAGTCTTTCTCCAGGCCTGTGGCGGTGGCTCTAACAATGAAATTGCCGCTCCTGAGGTTCCTGCGGACACCACAGCGCCGGTGATTACTCTTACGGGCGACAATCCCCAAGCTATTGAGTTAAATGGGACCTATGAAGAGCTCGGAGCGACGTCTGACGGCAACGAAACGGTGGAGATTGACTCATCAGCAGTTGATACGGCCGTAATTGGTAGTTACACAGTGACTTATAACGCCAGTGATGCTGCAGGTAATGCTGCGACAGAGGTATCGCGTACCGTTAATGTCGCGGACACTGTTGCACCGGTCATTACTCTCTTAGGTAGCGACTCACAGAGGGTAGAGCTCAATGCGGTTTATGAAGATGCTGGCGCCACCGCTGATACTGGTGAAACAATAGTCATTGATGATTCTGCCGTTGATACCTCAGTGGTAGGCACCTACACAGTTACCTTTAACGTGACTGATGAAGCGGGTAATGCCGCGGCAGAATTAACTCGATCAGTCAATGTAATGGCCTTTACAAATCTTGACTTTGAGATGGCAGATGGCGTTGGTTGGACTGTCGAAGGCGATGGGACTGATAAAGATGCCGTTGCAGCGGCATCTTCATTTCCTGCGACTGGAGGAAACCCTGACGGACATTGGTCAAAGGATTCTAACAGTGTTGAAACTTACTGGACTGTTCTTTACACCAAAGTAGCAGCGATTAGCGACCTTGGACTTACCTCTGGCTTAATCTACACCGTCTCACACGATAGTGTAGTCTTCTCTACTAAAGAAGGCTCTACCCCTGAAGTTGCTGGTATGAAGGTTGAATTTTATACAGATGCAGAAGGTGCCAACAAAATTAGCGATACGGGTGATATTCGGGTAGACACGGTGGATAGTGGCGCTGATTGGCTAACCTATAATTTTGAATATCAAATCCCAGCTGAAACAACACACATTAAATACGTCGTATTATGGGGTAGAGATTCGCATGTGGGTGTTGATAATGTTGTGATCGACACAGAGGGAAACACTCCTCCACAGCCTACTTCCATTACCTCTAGTGATGCTGATGGTATGGCTGAAATTACAGCTAGTGGTAGCGCTGGCACAACAGAGTTAGGTGGTTGGAATAACACCATTGGTGAATGGTATGGAGGCGCAACTGGCTACATCGGATTCTTCCAGTTACCTGATCTCGGGCAAGTAAATTATCCGTTCATGAACAGTGAGTTTGGTGTGCGTGTCTTTGAGAGTACAGCTCCAGATTGGGCTGCGGATGTGTCGATGGTCCGTACTGCGGATACTACTGATATTCTTGATACAGACTATGGTTCGGCTTCAACGTTAATCCAAAGTGGTTTCTTGACTACTGCTGTCGTTGAAGCGGTTGGTACTGGAGGCGGCGACAGAAATTTATTCACCACAGCCGAAGCCGCGATCACCTTAACTGAAGGCTTGAATGCAGCCTACGATGGTGGTGTTGGTGTTGGTCGATATGTGGTGATTAGAATTGCTAAATCTGGGGCTTTACCCACCAGTGGTAGCTATAAAATTCTAACCAGAAATGCCGGTGGTGAAAATGAGCACCCAATGATTAACTTCAGCACTAATGCGGATGACACCAGCTTGCCGGGTGACTCGATTCGCGCTGGTGAGGCTTTAATAGCTGCTCACAGTGCCTCGACTACAGGTGGAACGGTGAGTGGCCCTGAGCCAGAGCCAGAGACCCCTGATGTTGGGCCAGTGACCTCTGCGCCCGCACCATCAGCAGATGCTGCAAATGTAGTGTCGATCTTCAGTGATGCCTATACTGACCTTGAGGGTACTGACTTCAATCCTAACTGGGGACAAGCAACGGTAGTGACCACAGAGACTATTGATGGTGGTAGCGTACTAAAGTATGCCGGTCTGAACTATCAGGGTACTGGCTTAAGCGCTGCGCAAGACGTATCTGGCTATGACACCTTGCACGTTGACTTTTGGACGGCTGACTCAACAGCACTTAATCTCTTTTTAATCAATAGTGGTGATGTCACCGGTGGTGACGCTGTAGAGGTGGCTTATGCCTTTGATGTAAGCGTTACAGATTCTTGGGTTAGTGTTGATATTCCATTGTCGTCATTTTCACCGGTTGATTTAACTATGGTCGATCAGATGAAGGTTGATGGTAACGGAACGATCTATTGGGACAATATATACTTCTCAAAAGCCGCCGCGGCGTCTACTGCGATTACTATTCCTGAGGACAAGACAGGGAATGGTCCAGACACAACTATGGGTACGGATGATGATGTCACCGTAAAAGGAAGCTATGTTGTCGGTGATTTAACTTTTGTTCGCCCACCAGTTAACCTTGAGGCTCCGGCAGATACGTGGTGTCCTACTGACGATGGGTGTACTACAGGTAACAGTACTGCCAAAGATGCTGTTCGTATGGGATCTAATCTTGGTTTCCGAAGAATGCAGTTTGCGGAGGCAGAAGGTTGGTGTGCTGCGCAAAATGGTCGATTACCCACTCGAGCTGAAATTACGACTCATATAGTGCCAATTGTTGGAAATGGTAAAGAGTTTGAAACAGACCTTGTATGGCCTCAAGCAACGTCGAAGTACTGGACGGCCGACAAGAATGAAGCTGGCGACAAAGCGTTTGTCTTTACAACACGGAATTATAATAATGACAATGTCGTTAACAATGTGACTCAAAGCTTCAATTTGGAAAATAGTCCTTTATGGGTAATGTGTATAGGAGCAAGCTGAAGATCGGCGAGTAACTCTAGAGAATAAAAAAGCCAAGCGATGCTTGGCTTTTTTATCAGCGGTAGTTAGTGAGGATAGATTTCAGTGCTAATTAACACAATCGACTCCTTCGCTCCTATAGCTTGGTTTCGGGGGTTTCCTTGTGTTGGCAATAGTCTATCCATGGTGGTTAAATTAGCTTGAGTAATTTTCTTTAGTGATAGACTATCTTTCAGATTAATTACAAAAATAATACTAAATCTCGTGGCGGTAATAAAACAATATAAGTGGACTACAATGACTTTTATCAAACTCCTAGTGAATAAAATTAACTTTTTCGTAGCAGTGCTTTTTGCTCTGACTTTTCTAAGTATTAATGGGTCAATGGCCTCTGATGAAGGCGACTACAGCGCGTCTCAAACAGAAAATACTGCAGTCGTCACAACGTCTGATGACTGGGACATTGATAATGATGGCCGTGCAGATGCCTTAACCGATGGCTTATTGTTTTTACGCTACGCCTTTGGGTTGACCGGTGAGCCATTAATCAGTGGTGTTGTTGCCAGCGATGCTCAATACACCACAGCCTCAGATTTAGAACAAGAATTAGCCGCCGTCTATGCGAGTTCAGGTGATATTGACGGGAATGGGTCCGTTGATGCACTGACCGACGGGTTGTTGCTGTTGAGATACCTGTTTGGTTTAGATGGAGGTACCTTAACTACAGGGGTAATCGGTAGTGGAGCGACCTTAACCGATAGTTCTGCGTTAGAGGCCTATATGGGGGCTGTGATGCCACAGGCCCCCTACATTACACTCAATGGCAGTGCAGCGGTTAACCATGAGCAGGCAACCAGTTATGCGGATGCGGGCGCGACGGCGACAGATTTTCTTGATGGCACTGTCACGGTAAGCATGACCGGGTCGGTTGATTCTGATACGGCCGGTGTTTATACCTTAAGTTACTCAGCGACTGACAGTGAGGGGAATGTTTCTCGCATATTAACTCGCGCAGTGACGGTGGCTGACACCATAGCGCCGGTGATTACCTTGTTCGGTGAGTTGACTTTAGCGGTAGAGCAAGACGCCACCTATACCGATGCTGGAGCGATTGCGACAGACACGGTAGATGGATCCGTTACTGTGATGACGACGGGCTCTGTTGATACAGCCACTCCAGGAACTTATACCCTCACTTACACCGCCACTGACATGGCGGGTAATGAGGCAACTGTGACGCGGATTGTCACAGTAAACCAATCACAAGCCACACTATCGGTGGCGACTTTGATGGGTAACTGGAGTCTTACCCGCGAAGCGGGAGCTTTGGTTGTTAAATCTGGCACTGATACTACCATTTATTGGTCAAATTCTGAGATAGATGTATGGCGCCGAGCTTGCTTGTTTGATGACGTTTATACCTTTGGTGCTGATGGAAGCTTCTCTCAGGGGTTAGGTGGTGAGACCTGGTTAGAGGCCTGGCAGGGCACTAGCCCCGAGGCTTGTGGTGCGCCAGTTGCACCCCACGATGGTAGTTTTGATAATGGCTCTTATACCGTCTCTGATACTAGTATTACGATCAATGGTACAGGCGCTCATCTTGGCTTAGCTAAAGTGATTAATGGTGCTGAGTTAACGGCATCGAGCGAAGCTCCTTCAGCCATCACTTATGATGTCACAGACTTTGCTAATGATGGCGCCAGCATGATATTACGTGTAAATGTTGGCGATAATGAGTGGCGATTTAAGCTAAGCAAGTCAACGGGAGATCCAGAGTTCAGCGCCTATGGTACGGGTCTTGATAAGGTGCTTAATATTGGTGAGGTCGTTGATTTCAATACGGCAGACACAGACTATGGGTTGATAGATTTTGGTGGTACGGTGAGCAGTATTGTTGCTGATCCAATGGATGCGAGTAATTCGGTAGTCTCCGTTACAAAGGGAACCGAGACTGCAGTATCTGAAACGTGGGCTGGGACGACAATGGCAACGGGCAAGGTCTTTTATCCTCTCACTACGTCAAAGACGGGCATTACTGTTCGAGTTTGGTCACCTGAAGCCGGCACTAAAGTTAAGCTAAAGTTGGAGCAATCAGGCGTAGAAACGTTCTCTGTTGAGACAGATGCAACTACTACGGTTGCTGCAGGCTGGGAAACCCTAACCTTTGATTTTGCTAATCATAGTGCGGGGACCGCAGCGCTGGATGTCAGTAAAATATTTGACACGCTGATCATTTACTTCAACTTTGATACTGCAGGTTCGGGTGAAACCTACTACTTTGATGACGTCCGATTCATTGGCGCAGTACCGGTATCTGTTGTGGCTTCAGAATTAGTGGGTAATTGGAAGCTCGCCCCCATCGCAGGCGCGATCTCAGTTGGGGTCAGCTCCGATAATCTCACGAGTTACTCAAATAGTATAGGTGATGTTGGGACTCGGAGCTGTCTGTTTGATGATCTCTTCGTCTTTGGATCAGATGGTTCCTTCACTCAAGAGATGGGAGCCCAAACCTGGGTAGAGACTTGGCAGGGTGCTACGGCCGAAGGCTGCGCATTGCCGGTTGCGCCTCATAACGGAAGTGCTTCGGATGCGACTTACAGTTTGGTAAACACAAAGCTGACTGTGACGGGTTTAGGCGCTCACCTTGGCTTACCTAAAGTCACTAATCAGGGCGAGCTTAATGCGGAGGAAAATCCTCCTGCAGTGCCGAATTCAATTACTTACACTATCACTGCCTTTTCTAATAATGGTCAAAACATGGCAGTGCAAATCGATTACGGCACTGGTGTTTGGCAATTTAAGTTTGTTAAGACCGATGACACTGCGCCAACCGTGACGATTAACGCAACGGCAACCAACAACGGTGGATGGGCTTATATTATTGATGGCGTTTCGAAGCCAGAAATAGTTCTGCAGGTAGGAACCACCTACACGTTTACATATCCACCTAGTCATCCACTTAGATTTTCTACTGTTAGTGATGGAATCTTTAATGGAGGTACCGAATATACTCAAGGCATTGATACATCTGGTACAAATCAAATCACCATAAGGGTTACCTCATCAACCGCGCAGACTCTATATTATTACTGCAGAATCCACGCAAACCAGGGCGGGAAAATTACTGTTAAAGAGGCGGCAACAAGCAGCGCAGTTAGAATTGAAGCTGAGAGTTTTAGCTCGAAAATCCAGAATGATGACAATAAACCTGAACCCGAAGATGTTCAGGATGAGGGCGGTGGTCAGAACCTTGGGTGGTTTGATGCGGGAGATTGGGTTGAATATAGCTTGCCAATTGCTGCAGCAGGGAACTATAGAATTGACTATCGAGTCGCTAGTCAAGGGGGTAGCACTCCAGGTCTTAATGTTAAGATAAACTCTGTCTGGGTAGATGCTGTTGAAATACCTAACACGGGTGGGTGGCAGAACTGGCGGAGTGTTCAAGGTCGGATTATCACCTTGGAAGCAGGTAATCAAACGCTTAGAGTTGAGGCCGCGTCTGGTGGTACAAACATCAACTGGTTTTCTTTTATCCCTACCGAAACTGCGGCTGATGCTCCTCCAGAAGAGACCGTAACGGTAGATCCAGTATTCGCGGGGGATTGGACACTTTTACCTGGAGCTGCTGCTCTAGGTGTTGGGCCCAGCTCTGGAAATATTGGTTGGTGGTCGAATAGTGTTGAGGATGTGACGACAAGAGCATGTCTATTTGATGATATCTTTAGATTTGGTTCGGATGGATCCTTTGCTAACGTCATGGGCGATGAGACTTGGTTAGAGGGCTGGCAAGGAGGTTCAGAGGCATGTGCTACTCCAGTGGCGCCCCATGATGGAAGTAATAATGCGACCTTCGTATTTGACAGCTCAGCATCTACCATTTCTGTAACTGGTGTGGGTGCACATTTAGGATTACCAAAAGTAGTTAATGCAGGAGAGCTTGATAAAGATGGAATATCAGTACCTGAATCGATTACCTATGAAATAGTCACAAGCACAGCGACGAGTATGACGATTGAGATAGGTTACGGTAGTGGTTATTGGACTTTCAAACTGGTCAAGGTGGCCGATACGGCGAGTGCGGTAAGTAAGTCTCTCTCGCATAATGACTTGAATCGTTCCTACATCACCTATGTGCCTAACACCTATGATGGGACCAAGGCTTTTCCTGTTCTATTTAACTTTCACGGCTTTGGTGGTGATGCTGGGTCTTATTTGGTAGAGACCAATATGCATTATGCCGCCCACAGTAATAACTATATATTGGTTTACCCGCAGGGCGAAAATGATGCAGATGGGTCATCTCACTGGAATCCCTGCCTTTCATCAGCTGACAATAAAAGTGATGTTGATGATTTAGGCTTTGTGGAAGCGCTGTTGAGTCAAGTCTCATCCAACTACCTTGTGGATAATGATAGAGTTTATTCGGTCGGTTACTCTAATGGCGGCATGATGAGTTATGGTCTCGCGAGACATAAAAGTAGCCTCTTCGCCGCATTTGGATCGGTTTCGGGGACGATGTTAGATTGTGGAGAGCAGCCATCTCATCCAATGCCCGTGATTGTTATGCATGGCACAAATGACGGAACGCTCCCCTACGACGGTAATTCCTACTACACCTCCATTGAGTCAACACTTAATTATTGGAACGCCTTTAATAATACCGATGCTAGCCCTAAGATAACCAGTGCGTCGGATGTTGGAGAGAAAGGATCTTCTATAGAAATAGAGAGATATGAGTATGGGCAGGGCGATAAAGACTCCTCTGTAGAACACTACAAAATGATTGGTGGCGGCCATGATTGGTTTAACTTGAGTTTCAATGGCCAGCAGACCAACAATATTTTGTTAAACTTCTTTTCCCATTACGATCTCAGCGCACTGCGATAAGCATTCGCTCAATAAGTCCCATTGTTCCCAAACGATTTTTGTATCAGTGCGTGCTTAAAGTGGTTCCTGTGTTAAAATGTAACTTCAGGGGGGCGTTCTGGATTCGACGCGGGTTACAAAACCTCCGGTGCATGCCGAG
>OJEJ01000204.1_pt1 | contig 28347 bp, 26 predicted proteins | sample 1593271 | NCBI WGS metagenome assembly OJEJ01 (sample SAMN05416877, study PRJEB24817) | seawater metagenome | isolation source: Sea water | place: Canada:Atlantic | collected 2013-11
GGGCTAGACTAAAAAAGTAACAAAACGAAGCCAAACCCAACTCCAAATCATGGCGTGCGATAAATAGGTTTATCAATTGCTTTAGCTTTACAGCTGATAGTTGTTTAAATATATATTGTAATGTATATTAAAATATATATACCAAAGAAGAGGTGTGCTATGGCGACGCTATTGACCCGAAACATTGCATCCATGACCGAGATGCGAGAGCCTCACAAGGTGCTAGAAAAATCAGGCGGTGAGCCTGTGGCAGTCTTAAAAAACTCAGCCCTTGTTGGTTATTTTGTGCCCGCTGAGGCGATCTCTAACGAGCAACATCGCACGGCATCAATTGAAGAAATAAGACACAGTCTTAAGTCTCGTAAATCAATCACCCAGCCAGTACTGGATTACCTGAAAGACAAATGAGTTTTATACTGCTATCGGTTGATCACATTATTGCGATTCATGATGAGGTGTTAGAGCCCAGTGAGCTTCAAGGAATGGCGGGTGATAAGTCACTTGAAGGTGCGTTATCAAGAGTAGACAACCGGCTCAAGTATGGCCTCATAGATGATATTTATTCGCTGGCAGCGTCCTACGCCGCGGCTATTTCTCAGGCTCATTGCTTTAACGACGGAAATAAACGAACAGCATTTCAGGTGATGGACCTCATTCTCGATTTAAATGGGATTAACGTCATTTGGGATGTAGAGGCGGTGGGGCAAAAAATAGTATTGCTGTCACAATCCAAGCTTGATGAGGCTGATCTTGCTCAATGGCTTCGCCAGGCGGTTGTGTAAATACTTAACATTTCTTCAAGCAGAATATTTAGGCTTATCAATTACAGTAAGTATCTGAGCTGACCAATAGATTAAAAATGTTTCATATAATTGACATTATTATATATATGTATATTATATGAAACATTATGAAGAGAAATATAGAAAAAATATCAAATGACGCGATTAGCCAGCTCGTCGATATTGGTCAGTTGATAAGACAGCATCGTAAGTCATTTAAGATCACGGCAAACGCCGCCGCTCAGACGGCGGGCATTTCTCGGGTGACGCTACACCGTATTGAAAAGGGTGAGCCCACCGTGAGTATGGGTGCCTACCTGAATGTAGCCAGCGCTTTAGATTTGAATCTGCACCTGTCCGCAAAAGGGAGCAAAGGGTATGAGGTTAATGGAGACGACGTGGGCAAACTGCCGGTTCGACTATCATTCTCAGACTATCCCCAGTTAAAGGAGCTTGCATGGCATGTGCAGGGGGTTGATGAATTATCTCTTGTTGAGGCCCACTCAATCTATGAGCGTAACAAGCGCTTCTTAGATATCGAAAATCTTAGTGACAGTGAGCAGGAGCTTATCGAGCTACTTGGCGCTGCCTTTGAGGGAGCGGTGTCTTGATGTTTACTCGTCCACATCACCAACGAATAGCAAAAGTACTTGAGTCGCTGGATACCGATCTACTTAAGCGGCATAACTGCCTTTTTGCTGGAGGTACGGCAATCGCCTTGGGATATGGTGAGTATCGTGAATCGGTTGATATAGATTTTTTAGTCTCAGACATAGCCTCATACCGATACCTGCGTAATTCAGTCCGTGAACAGGGTCTTCAAGTGCTAATGAAAAGCACCGATGCCAGCCAACTTCAAACGTCGGATATTCGTAGTGATCAGTACGGTATCCGAACCAAAGTATTTGTGGAAGGCAAACCAATCAAGTTCGAGATTGTTCTTGAAGGGCGAATTAGCTTAGCTAAGCCTGGAAAGAAAGACAGTGTATTGGGTGTGGCCACTTTGATGAAAATAGATATGGCTGTAAGTAAGCTGCTCGCCAATTCTGATCGAGGCCTGGATGTGGGTATGCATTGTCGAGATGTAATAGACCTTGCCATGCTTAATCTGAGTAAGTCAGAATTTGCCGAGGCGACAACAAAGGGTGAGGCAGCCTATGGTGAAGCAATCTTAAAAGACCTTGCCAAAGTGATTGGTATGTTAGGCGAGGCGAATGGATTGCTTGAGCGTTGCATGAAGGCCATGGATGTTTCAGTCCCCCGGGCGCTTCTTTGGCAGAATATCAGCAAATTGAAAATTTTTTTAGATGATGTAATTAGCTAGGTAGCGATAAAAAACCGATAAAGACTATTATCAGCTTTTGGTGGACGATAACCCAGGTGAACTTAACATAATGACCGTATTAGCGTACCTTTAGTCGAGGAGGATTTCATTATGACAACACTGAAAGTTACTGAGGCGAGAGCCAATCTGTATAAATTGATCGACGATACGTTAGTCAACCATGAGCCGGTGGTTATAACGGGCAAGCGTGGCAATGTGGTTCTTTTGGCTGAAGATGATTGGAATGCGATCAACGAAACCTTGCATCTTTTATCGGTTCCAGGGATGCGCGAATCAATTTTAGAGGGTATGCAGGAGAGCACTGACAGCGCTGCAACTGAATTAAAGTGGTAATGTGGACGCTGTATTACACCAAGCATGCCAAAAAACTAGCATCATCAGATGCTTAGGTAACGATAACTACCCTTATCAACGCCCAATATGAGCGCAAGCTTGATATTAGCCTACTAAGCAGTGCAAGCAGGTTATGCTGATCTTGCAACCTCTGACAATCCTCGCATTTGGCACGCACAGACAGTAGATGATAAATAAGGAAGCTAAATCACATTGTTTTTGGACCTAAATAAAAGCCTCAGAGTTTGATGACTCTGAGGCTTTTTATTGCTTGTAATTCAGGCGGTTCCATTGTGGCTAACCGTCAGCATTAGCATTGGCTTGAGCCTTAGCTTTCTTTGTCAGCCAGTGCTTTGTCTAACATTTCAACCAACTGGTCACGACTATAGTTATGGGGCCCCCATTGATTGAGCTCAACCAATTGATTCACCTTGGTGCTAATGGTAAACGCCCGCTCTTCTTGACTGGGAGTGACCACATAACGGCGCAACGGGTTTGTATCAAAAAGCGCATGCATGAAGGCTGCAGATACAGCGTCAGGTTTCGCTAGGGTTAACTCATAAGCGGCGGTAGCCTCATATTGCTTTTGCATTTTATCAGTGATTTTGCCGCCCGCAGCTTCCACCCTGGCAAATGCACTCAGCACGCTGTTACGGCGAATATGTGATTGGTAATTGCCGGGCTCAATTACACTGACTAAAACGTCTTGCGACGCTAATTCTAATGCCAGCCCATCAGTGAATGCCTCAATCCAATGTTTGCTGCCGCTATAGGCATTGTAAGCGCTCGTGGTTATGGTGCCGGCTACAGAGCCTGTGGTGGAAATGCGGCCTTTTGATTCAACCACTAAGGGTGCAAATGCTTTAGTCACTCGATACACACCTTCCACGTTGACCTGATAAAGTGAGGTCTGGTCCTCTACCGGAGTTGTTAGCACGGGCCCGCCGCCGCCAATACCGGCATTGTTGACCAGAGCATAAAGACCGGTACCTTGCTTCTTAACGAATGCAACAGCGGCATCAATTTGGTCTTGTTTGGTGACATCTAAACGCACTGCAGTAATATTTTTAATGGCGTTGAGTTCTGCCATCTCTTGATCAGTTCTTGCACCGGCATAAACATGGTGGCCATTACTAGCCAGAGTCTCGGCCAAATTTCGACCCAGACCGGTTGTCGCTCCAGTGACTAGAACTGATTTAATCTGAGCATCTTGAGCGGCATACGCATTGGTAGGGCCAGCAAATACTAAAAACAGAATTATTAAAATTTGAGCACGAAACATTTTATTTTCCTTAAATTATTTGGTTAAAACCCAGTAGGTTGTTGTCGATTTCCATCCGCACAATGATTGGCAGCAACAGTGTGGCAGACGCTTATCAGCTGCGCCACCTATTCAGCAGCCTCATTTGAACGTGTGTCTGAGAATAAAGGCTTAAACAAAAAAGACACAGTATCAATTCCCCTTCATCTTTTTAGTATACTGTCGCCATGACAGAATCATTCGATCCAGCAAACCATCCTCATCGCCGTTTTAATCCCATGCTCAAAGAGTGGGTGTTGGTATCACCTCACCGTGGCAATCGTCCCTGGCAAGGCCAAGTAGAGCAGGCAGAGCCTGTGCAATGCACTCCCTACGACAAAGAGTGTTATCTCTGCTCCGGCAATGCTCGAGTAAACGGTGTGATCAATGATCATTACACGGGTACCTATGTATTTAATAATGATTTTGCAGCCTTACAGCCAGATACTCCGGCTGTTGCCAGCGATGATCCACTATTTAGGATGTCCACCGAGCAGGGTGAAAGTCGCGTTATCTGTTTTTCCCCTGACCATAGTAAAACTCTTCCCCAGTTGTCCGTGGATCAAATTAGACAGGTAGTTAATACTTGGCAACAACAGTGCCAACAGCTTGGGGAGCGCTATCGATCGGTGCAAATTTTTGAAAACAAGGGTGCTCTGATGGGTTGCTCTAACCCGCATCCCCACGGACAGGTCTGGGCCCAACAACAGCTACCTACATTGGTTGAGAAAAAGCACCAATCCTTTACTGATTATTATCAAACTCATGGCACTAATATGCTGCAGGATTATGTAGCTAAAGAGCAAGATAATCAGCAGCGCATTGTGGTTGAGAATAATGATTGGTTGGTCGTTGTGCCGTACTGGGCAGCCTGGCCTTTTGAGACACTCTTGCTGCCAAAATTCTCAGTCAGTCGAATGACTGAGTTAAGTGAACCCCAAAAGGTCACCTTAGCGGATATTATCAAACAGATCACCATCCGTTATGACAATCTCTTCAAATGCTCATTTCCCTACTCTATGGGTTGGCATGGCGCACCTTTTGATGGTCAGGAATATTTAGCTTGGACCTTACACGCCAGTTTTCTGCCACCGCTCTTAAGAGATGCAACGGTGCGCAAATTTATGGTGGGTTATGAAATGATGGCTGAGCCACAGCGAGATATAACCCCTGAGCAGGCCGCTGATCGACTTCGACAGTCATCCTCAACGCATTACTTGGATGAGTAGTTAATGGAACAAGCTAAAATCATTAGCCAGATATTTAAACAACAGTTTGACGTTGACCCCGAGGTTATCTGTTATGCCCCTGGGCGGGTAAATTTATTAGGTGACCACACCGACTACAACGATGGCTTTGTCTTGCCGGCAGCCATTGATGTGGGCACCACAATTGCAGCTAGCCGACGAGATGACGGTCAGGTGGTTGCTTTTGCTGAGGGTTATTCAGCCGAAGTTGACTGCTTCTCTCTTGAAAATATTACATTTAGCCACTCTGAAATGTGGCGTAATTATGTGCGCGGTACCTTGAAGTGTTTGAGAGAAACTAATAGCGATTTTGGCGGGGTTAATCTAGCCATCACCGGCAATGTGCCCCAGGGTGCTGGATTAAGCTCATCAGCAAGCTTTGAGATGGCAATTTTAAAGACCATAGTTGATTTGTATCAGCTTGATTTAGATGGTGTAGCGGCGGCATTGCTAGGGCAGCGAGCGGAAAATGAGTTCGTCGGCTGTAATTGCGGCATTATGGATCAATTGGTCAGCTCTCTAGGGTTGGTGGGGCATGCGATGTTGTTGGACTGTCGCAGTTTGACCTACCAAGACGCGCCAATACCTAAAGGTATGGTGATTTTGGTGGTTAATTCCAATGTTCAGAGAGGGTTGGTGGACAGTGAGTACAATGCTCGGCGCCAACAATGTGAGGAGGTGGCGCGTGTTTTAGATGTACGGGCACTGCGAGATGTAAGCTTGGAGCAATTAAATGATGCTGCGGAAAACTTGTCAGAGGAGCAGTATCGACGAGCACGCCATGTGGTCACCGAAAATGCTCGAACCGTCGCAGCAATGACCGCCATGCAAGCCAATGATATAAAAACACTAGGAAGCTTAATGGGTCAGTCCCACGACTCGCTGCGTGATGATTATGAGGTAACCACTAAAGAGTTAGACGGGTTAGTTAGTATTATCAAGGGTGTGATCGGTGATGCCGGAGGCGTGCGAATGACCGGAGGTGGTTTTGGTGGATGCGTGGTGGCCTTAATACCCGCAGACTTTGAACCGGCAGTTATCGCAGCGGTAGCGGCACAGTATTCACCACAATTTGGGCTTGAGGCTGAGGTCTATCGGTGTAAAGCATCTACAGGGGCCTTTCGGCCCATCAATAGGAATTTAGCATGACAGTTTTAGTCACCGGTGGTGCTGGATATATCGGATCCCATACGCTCGTCTGTTTATTAGGCCTAGGTTATGACGTGGTGGTCTATGACAACCTAGTTAATGCAAGCGTTGAAGCGTTGTCTCGCGTTGAGAAAATTACAGGGAAAAAGATCGAGTTTGTTGAGGGTGATGTTACCGACAGCAAGGCACTGGATAATTTGTTTGCCACCTACTCCATTGATGCGGTTATTCATTTTGCAGCGCTAAAAGCGGTGGGGGAATCGGCTCAGTTTCCGTTGAAATATTATGAGACCAATGTCCATGGTTCTCTGTGCCTGTTGAAGGCAATGGAGCAGGCCGGGGTTAATCAGTTTGTCTACAGCTCATCCGCCACAGTCTACGGGGAGGCCAACCCTAGCCCTTATATTGAAACCATGACTTTAGGTTCGCCCTCAAGTCCCTATGGGGCAAGCAAGGTCATGGTAGAGCGAATACTTGCTGATACCGCTCGAGCAAATCCCAATTTTAGAGCGGTTTCTTTGCGCTATTTTAATCCCATCGGCGCGCACCCTAGTGGTCATATTGGTGAAGATCCCTCCGGCATACCCAACAATCTACTACCTTTTATCACCCAAGTAGCTGTGGGGAAGCGTGAGAGTCTGAATGTGTTTGGCGGTGATTATCCCACCACCGATGGAACCTGTGTGCGTGATTACCTACATGTTATGGATCTTGCAGAAGGGCATGTTGCCGCCATCCAGTGGTTGGCAGCTCAGTCAAATTTCCGTGGTGTTGAGGCGTTTAATCTGGGTACAGGCAATGGTGTTTCTGTGTTGGAGATCATTGCCAGTTTTGAAGCGGCCACTCAGCAAAAAATTAACTACCAAGTGGTTGAGCGCCGAGAGGGAGACCTACCGGCATTTTGGGCTGATGCACAGAAAGCGGACAAAATATTGAATTGGCAAGCTAAGCGAGCGCTCTCTCAAATGATGGAAGATGCTTGGCGTTGGCAGTCTAAGAACCCCAGTGGCTATAGTTGATCTGTATTGACTAGGCTCGCGAGTGATCAATTGAAGTCAGTGATTCTGACCAACAAAGATGGCATGACAGCCACCTTGCTTAATTTTGGTGCACGTTTGGTGTCAATCAAAGTCCCCGTTCGTGGTGACCTCACAGAGATGCTAGTGGCATACAAACAACATGAAGATTACTTAACAGACCCTTATTTTTTGGGCGCAGTCTGTGGTCGTGTATGCAATCGAATCAGTCAAGCATCTTTCTCTTTGGGTGGCGATGATTATCAATTAGCTGCCAATGACGGAGCCCATTGTTTGCATGGGGGCAGGGGTGGATTCTCGCAGAAATTTTGGGCTATTGAAGAGCAGGCTGAGTCTAAAGTTGTGTTTAGTCTTATTTCTCCTCATCTGGATCAGGGTTTTCCTGGGCAGTTATCTATTAGGGTGAGCTATCACCTGCAGGATAATAATGCGCTTGCTATCCAAATGCAGGCCACAACAACAAGTCTGACTGCAGTGAACCTTACTCATCATCCCTATTTTAGTCTTGGCGAGCCCACCAATCAAAATCTCAAACTTTTACTGAACAGTTCAGTTTTTTTGGCTAGAGATAATAATGGTATACCCACAGGGAATGAGGTTGCGGCGTCAGCTCTGGGTACTGATTTAGCGCAGCTAACAAAGGTCAGTGATTTATATCAAAAGAGTGATTATCCACAGATACTTGATGAGCAGGGGCTGGACCACTGTTTTTTAATGAAGAAAAATAAAATGCAGCAACCTGATGCGGTGTTAGTTTCAGATCTTACCGGTGTAAAGTTAGCGATTTATTCGAACCAGAGCGCGATGCAAGTTTATACCGGCCAGTATTTGGCCTCGCCATTACGCCCCTATGAGGGGATTTGCTTAGAACCTCAGGGTTATACCGATGCGGTTAATCAGTCTGAGTTTCCTTCGATATTAATCGATTCAGATCAGACATATCAGCATACAAGTCTGCTCGAGTTTTCTCGCTGATTTTTTTGAGATCATATTTTTGTACATGACTATTAATAACGCTGTATTAAGAGGTATCAAGTGTTAATACAAGAAGGGATAGCCGGATTTTAAATAAAAAAAAGGGCTGCACAATGTGCAGCCCTTTTCTTGTTTGGCTCCGAAGGTTGGGTTCGAACCAACGACCAATTGATTAACAGTCAACTGCTCTACCACTGAGCTACTTCGGAATGGTAAGTCTTTTCAAAGACGGCATTTTAGCACCCCGCTTAAAGGAGTCAACAATTTCCTTTGATGATATTGAAGAGCGTGTTTTTCGAGGGTGTTATGCTTACACTTGGCCACAAAAAGACTAGAATAGAGGGCGTTTTGGCATCATCAGAATCGGGTGTTAGTTTTAAGGCTCAGTTCAACGCAAAATCTTGAGCGGCACGGCAAAGAGTTGCCATAAAAATCAGTTAATAAAAGGGAAAGGTAGGCGATGAAGGATGGTTATTTAGTGCGACTATGCCTGATCACAATGATCAGCGTTTTAACGGTGATGTCGCCTCAAGCTGCGGATCATGGCGTGACAATGGTGCACACAGAGGCTGAGCATAGGGTGCACAGTCAGTTTGAGGCGTTGTTCGCATCAGTCACCGAACAGCTTGCCAACCGACAACAGATGTATATTGATAACCCGACGGCTTACTACGACTTTTTAATGGCGACCGTAGTGGCGTCTTGGGATAGCGCATCGACGAGCCGCGCCCTGGTAGGTAAGCAGCATTACACAGGCTTTAATGACCAGCAGCGCTTGATGCTGGTAGATTCAGTTGATCAAACCCTGATTCGATACGCGTTTGAGGGCCTTGAAAGTTATGGTGGCCAAGTTTTTAAGGTTGACGATGTGGTGGTCAACGAAGAAAAAGGGATGGGATGGGTTCAAGTGCTAATGGAATCGCCGATTCTCCCCGATATCAATCTGGATTTAGTCATCAAGCGTAACCCTAAGAACGAATGGCATGCAGTAGATGTGCGAGTTAAGGGCATCACCTATGTCAAAATTAAGAAATATAAATACCGCGAAATAATTGAAGAGCAGGGCTTTGACGCATTGATTGATAACCTAACCACTAAGAATACCAACTACTTCGGCGCCGTTTGTGCGCAGGCAGTGAATGCTGAGCAAAAGGGTCGTGCACCTTGTTGAGCAAAACCACCATTAGTGCCATTAGGCCCTTCACTGTAGTCAGCGATTACTCGCCGGCAGGGGATCAGCCGACTGCGATTAAGGAGCTGGTGCAGGGGCTAGAAAACGGCCTTGCCAGTCAAACCTTGTTGGGCGTTACTGGTTCAGGAAAGACCTTTACCATTGCCAAGGTAATCGAAGAGGTGCAACGGCCGACAATAGTCCTAGTGCACAACAAAACACTGGCCGCTCAGCTCTATGGCGAGTTTAAAAGCTTTTTCCCGAACAATGCGGTTGAATATTTTGTTTCTTACTTTGATTACTTTCAGCCAGAGGCCTATGTGCCTTCGTCAGATACGTTTATTGAAAAAGATTCCTCGATTAATTCACACATTGAGCAAATGCGGCTCTCGGCGACTAAATCACTCATAGAACGCAAAGACGTTATCGTGGTAGCTACGGTTTCCTCTATCTATGGCCTTGGTTCGCCAGACTCCTATTTAAAGATGGTTTTACACCTCTCTCGTGGCGAACAAATTGGTCAGCGAGACATATTGCGGCGTTTAGCTGAACTGCAGTACAAGCGTAATGATGCGGTTTTTGATCGGTCCTCTTATCGCGTTCGTGGTGACGTGATTGATGTCTATCCCGCTGACTCAGATTATGAGGCGGTGCGCATTGAGCTGTTTGACGATGAAATAGAAAATATCACGCTCTTTGACCCACTCACTGGCGAAGTGTTGCGGAGAGTACCTCGGTTTACGATTTACCCTAAAACTCACTATGTCACTCCTCGTGAAACAGTGATAGAGGCTGCTGATCTTATTCAAGAGGAGCTGGTTGTTCGTTTAGAACAGTTGCGTTCGTCCGATAAATTGGTGGAAGCTCAGCGCTTGGCTGAACGCGTGCGCTATGACACTGAAATGATGCGTGAGCTGGGTTATTGCAACGGTATTGAGAATTATAGCCGCTACCTTTCAGGTCGCGAGCCGGGTATGCCGCCTCCGACATTGTTTGACTTTTTACCAGACAATGCCCTGATGGTAATTGATGAGTCTCATGTCACAGTGCCGCAGTTGGGTGCTATGTACAAGGGTGATCGGTCGCGTAAAGAGACCCTGGTAGAGTACGGTTTTCGTTTGCCCTCTGCCTTGGATAATCGACCGTTACGCTTTGATGAGTGGGAAGACTTAGCGCCGCAAATGATCTTTGTGTCGGCAACACCCAGCCGTTACGAGGCGGCCAATGAGGGGCAAGTCGTTCAGCAGGTGGTACGACCCACTGGATTGCTAGATCCATTAATTGAAGTTCGTCCGGCACTCTCTCAGGTCGATGATGCTCTATCTGAAATTCGAGCGAGAACGGCGGTCAATGAGCGTATTTTAATTACCGTGCTGACCAAACGAATGGCTGAGGATCTCACTGAATATTTAGATGAGCACGGGGTGCGAGTGCGTTATCTGCATTCGGATGTGGACACGGTCGAGCGCGTTGAGATTATCCGTGATCTGCGTCTTGGTGAGTTTGACGTCCTAGTCGGCATTAACTTGCTGCGTGAGGGCTTGGATATGCCTGAAGTGTCTTTGGTGACTATATTTGATGCTGACAAAGAGGGCTTTTTGCGTTCCGAGCAGTCGTTGATTCAGACCATTGGTCGTGCGGCCCGTCACCTGAACGGTAAAGCTATTTTGTATGCCGACAAAATCACTGGGTCAATGCAGCGCGCTATTGATGAGACCGAACGTCGGCGAGCCATGCAGATTGAATACAACAAAGAACATGGTATTACACCAACCAGTATTGTTAAGGGTGTTAAAGACATTATGGAAGGCGCTTATGCTGCAACCGGTCAAAATAGGCGTGATCGCCAGGCGGCTGAGGCTAATGCCGCTTATGATGTTATTGGTGGTGCAGAGCCGATTAAAAATATCGCCAAAGAAATTAAGCGACTGGAAGATAAGATGTACCAGCATGCGCGTAATCTTGAATTTGAAGAAGCCGCACAAACTCGAGATTTACTGGGTAAGTTAAGAGAGAAAAGTTTGGCGTCATAATTAGCCTTTGGACAGAAACAAAAACGCCCGGTGATTTGCCGGGCGTTCTGCGTTTTGTGCTGTATCAATTACTGTTTGAGGCGATCAAAGTAACGATCACGCAGCTGCAGAGAGCGGCTTTTCATGGGTATTATCTCACCTTCGATCATGACCAGTTCAGCCTCGCTAGTCAGCTCCAGCGGGTCACCGCCCCACAATACCAAATCAGCAATGTCTCCAATCGCAATATCACCCGTCACAGGGGCATTAAACAGCTGAGCAGGGTTTGTGGTCATAGCCGCGATGGCGACAGACTTATCCAGCCCGTTGGCGACGGCATTACCGGCTGATTGGCGCACTAAATAAGCATTATGGGTGTTGTGCCAATCCATGCCAGTGAACAGTAGCTTAACGCCAGCATCGGCAAGCAGTTTCGCGTTATCTAGCCGCGCACCGAGAGATTCATAGCTATTAGGTAAGTTGTGAATAGGGTCAATAATGACCGGGACTTGGGCTTTGGCTATTTCATCGGCCACCATCCAACCTTCAAGTGCGCTGGACAGAATTAATTGCAGCTGAAAGTTCTTGGCCAACTCAAGAATAACACTAATGTCACTGGCTCGATTAGTCCGCACTAAAAGAGGTTTTGTGCCGTTTACCACCGGCTCTAAAGCCGCCAAGTCAGCATATGACAGAACATAGTCGCGATGGTCTCCAGCCAGGGCCGCTTTGCGGTTTCGTGAAAAGTCTTTGGCATCATCTAACGCTTGACGTAGTTGTACCAGCGCGGCGGCGCGTGAACCGCCCATTAAACTTATTCCGCGCTCTGTAAAATCTAATGCCACAGCCAGACTTGGATGGATAACCTTGGGTTGGTTGCCCAGCTGAACTAGCGCAACCTGCCCGGCGAACAAATGGGTTCCAGATTCTGGGATCAACAGACCGTGAGTTAATCCATGAACACGGTTGTGTGGTATCAGTGTTGAACGGGGATTAAAAACATCGGCAATACGCAACGACGCAGTTACCGTTTCGTTCTCAGAATAGAAATCTACAGTTTGCTCTATAGCGCTGACTTCAACCGTCCCTAACTGGGTAGATGAATTAAATAAGCCGGCGGTAATGCTTTTGCCAAGGCCCTGTATTTCTAAATCTGCGGTTGCTGGTGACTGAGCACCAATGGCTGCGATCTTGCCATTTTTAATATAGAGATTGGTTTTAACTAATAGGCCAGATGATGCATATATGTCAGCGTCTTTTATAAGGATAGAGCTAGCAGTAGCCAGTGTTGAAACCAGTGTTAGTACTAATAAAGTGAGAGTGTATTTCATGGTCGCACGGCTCCTGCTTTGATGATACCAAGGTTAAAGTCACTGGTGGGTTGTACCGTTGCGTCATTGCGATCAAAGCGCAGTGCGCCATCAATCCATACTTTACTGGCATGGCTGTAAATACTCAGTGGATGTTGGGTCCACAGCACAATGTCAGCGTTTTTGCCCGGCGCAATAGAACCAATTTGATCCTCCAACCCGAGGGATTTAGCGGCGTTGTAGGTACCCCAGCGGAAAGCCTTCGCTGGACTTATATCAAGACCCATACGGTTGCCGGCACTCATTGCTTTAGCTATCTCTTGGTTCAAACGTTGAATCTGGATGGGATCATCTGAGTGAATAACCGCGCAGGCTTGAGCATAATCAACCAAAGCTATGTTTTCTCGGACCATATCAAAGGCCTCTTGCTTGAAGCCCCACCAGTCAGCCCACATAACACCGCAAATACCATTTTCGGCGAGTAGTGGGGCTGCCTTATAAGCTTCAACGGCGTGATGAAAGGCGGCGATTTCATAGCCAAATTCTTTGGACATATCAATCATTTGGGCCATTTCGTCAGCTTTATAGCAATGGTTATGAATGCGAATATCGCCGTCTAGCACACCTTCTAGTGTCTCTAGGCGCAAGTTTCTAGCTGGCGCATCGACGTCTTTACCCGCCGCAGAATCACTAATGTAATCATCCCATGATTTTTTATAGTCAGCTGCTTCTATCCACGCTGCACGATAGCCGGCCATGTTTCCCATTCGCGTCGACGGGAGGGTGTTGCGACTGCCATAGACACGCTTGGGGTTTTCTCCGCAGGCCATTTTCAGACTGTAGGGCGCGCCAGGAAATTTCATCCCTTGAACCGTTGTTGAGGGAATATTCTTAAGTGTCACGCCTCTACCACCGATCAAGTTTCCCGATCCAGGTAAAATTTGTACGGTAGTTACACCGCCCGCCAAAGCCTTTTCAAATTGAGGGTCTCCCGGCCAAACCGAGTGCTCGGCCCAAACCTGGGCGGTAACCGGTGAGGTCATTTCATTGCCGTCAGAGTGATTGTCTGTCCCTGGTGCGGAGTAGACCCCCATGTGAGAGTGCACATCAATCAAGCCAGGAGTAACCCACTTGCCTGTTGCATCGATGCGTAAAACTGAATCATCTAGATCCAGATTAGTACCCCGAGCAGCAATTTTACCATCGCTGATCAATAGATCAGTATTGCGTAATTCAGCACCATCGCCGGTCAATATGTTCGCATGCAATATAGCGAAGGTTTTATTGTCGGGTACCACATAGGTCGATGGATAGGGGTCCTTATTGGGCCGAGTGACTTTTACTGTCGCATCAGTACTCTCGTTGCAGCCTGCAACTAGTAGCCATGGGACTATGGCTAAAGTTCTCAAAAAAAGAGCGTTCATTTTTAACCTTTTTGTTAATGATCTATGGAAATAAGCATAATTGCCGTTAGTTTACCAAAGAAATACGGCCTTCTGACACTTCTTTTGTCGGGTATTTCTGCGATTTTGAAGTCTACGTTAGCACTAGTTTAGTGCTTAAGTACTAACTCTTTTACCTTATTTTAATAACTAAACAACCGGCTTATTATGGATCCACATTCGGGGAAGTAAGCAATTCGAATAATTTCATCAAGGATGATGGGTCAACACGGATGTTGATGGCTACAATAGTGGCCGGTTTTTTAGCGGAGATACTGCCGTAAGGATTACGAATTGCACTCAGGAAATTGTCATCATGGAAGATGACTTAGACGAAATATCGATGAATATCAAGATTCGAATTTCCTGATTCCCCGTCTCTCTTATGACTAAAATATCGAATAGTTTTCTGTGTCTCAATCATGCACTTATGCAAATATTAGTGCCCAAAATACTCAATTTCTCTCTTCATGCTACCGAACTTAAATAGTTTTTGACATCGTATAGGCTTAACCGTCTTTGATATTTGCATTCAAACGTATGATAAAGAACCTTTTTTTCTATTTCTCTGATGGAGTCAATTCGTTGGTCTGGTTTCAGGGTCCATCAAAGGTTTATTCTAGTTGTTCCCAAAGGGATGGGTGTGTAGAATGCGGGCTCGGGAAGATTAGGAGCATAGCTCAGTTGGTTAGAGCACTTGCATGACATGCAAGGGGTCCGCAGTTCGAGTCTGCGTGTTCCTACCCGGGATTTACTTCTAAAAATAACATCTATTTTCTCGCTCAGTGCGTGTCATGATGATTGATTGAATATGATTACCCAGTTATATCCTATTTATGTAAACCGCTCTAAGCGTACTCTTTTCGATGGCACTCTTCATGGGTTCAAAACGGCTTTGTGTCGTATAGACGTTGAGTTTGAAAACCTAGTTCAGCCAATGTATGGCCAAGATCTGTTGGGCACCGAAATAGAGCAAGTCTTTCTCTCCTTAAAGGGATGCTTGATACCAAGAAATAGCTCCGAATATAGCGATTCTATGGGTATTTACTTAGGAATTATCGGGCATACTTTTTTGCCTGATGCACCATTTTTGCCGCCGCACTTTTCTGATGATGAACTTTAAGTCATAACTAGTTAGTAACCTTTTAACAAGTATGATTTCGGTTATTGTTCATGACCACCCCTGCTAAGCTAGGTTGGTGTGAGTCACTTCCTGAGGTAATGTAAACCAGCGCAATCGTTCGCTTTCATCGCTCAATATCAAAGGTGAAACTTCATTGTAGTCGGCGGTATTGAGTAACACCTGTTCTGCGGAGCTGTAAATTCCGTCTAGGCTGACTCTGATGTTGGTTGGCAGACTCGCCTTCTGACAATAATCAGTAAATTTAAAATCATTCAAGCTGCTGACCATTTGATTGGATTGACCTTGGAAACGCCATACACCAGATTTCACATCAACCTGATAAAAAGGCAGCATACGCCATCCCGATGTTGCCACTAACTCCACCGCTTTTAGTAAGTACTCAAACTCCTGTTCATCAATAAAATAATTGAAATTGAGACGCACCCAGCCGGGGCGCAACAACATATTACCCTGTTTAATTTCCGACTCGATGGCACGACTATAGGGCATGTCCATGCCAAGCAGGCTATGACCGTAGGGGCCCGCACAAGAGCAGCCTCCGCGCACTTGGATGCCAAATAGATCATTAAGCAAAGACACAATGAATCCATAGTGTAAGTCTTTATCATCGTGCTTAAAGCGAAGTGCCATAATGGCTATGCGAGGAGTGGAAGGGTTACCCAGAATTTCTAGATTGGGGCATGCCTGAAAGCGCTTAATGGCTCGCTGTATGAAGCTACCCTCTAAGCGCTCTATCTCGTTTACGCCGACTTCTCTTTTGAGCTTAAATACTAGGCCCGCACGAATTGACTCCACAATGGCAGGAGTTCCACCTTCTTCACGACGTTCACTGTGCTCCACATAAACATGATCTTTCGGTGTCACATACAGCACCGTTCCACCGCCAACGACGGCCGGTATAGCATTTTTCAAGAGGCTTTTTTTTATCACTAATATTCCTGGTGTGCCCGGCCCACCAATAAATTTGTGTGGTGAAATAAATATCGCGTCCTTTGGGCTGGCGCCATTCATGTTGATGTCGACATAAGGAGCAGCCGCGGCATAATCCCAAAATGTTAAAGCACTATATTGCTTTAACATTTTAGTTATCGCCGCAATATCACTTTTGATACCAGTCACGTTAGACGCCGCTGAAAAACTACCTATCAGTAACGATCGATGAGCATTGTCTTTGAGTTTTTGTTCTAAAACACTCAGGTCTATCTCACCAGATTCTGTCAATGGAATGCATATCACTTCAGCGATACTTTCACGCCAAGGCAGTTCGTTGGAGTGGTGCTCATAGGGACCTACAAAGACCACTGGGCGTTCGCTATCATTGATACGGGCGTCCGCTAAGTAGCGTTTTGACAACTCTTGCGGGAGACGAAGATTAAGAATATCTATTAGCTTGTTAATGACGGCTGTAGCGCCAGACCCACAAAAGATCACTTGGTCATCGGACTGGCAATTTAATGAACGCTTTATTTCTTGCCGAGCCTGTTCACGTAGAGTGGTTATCTGTGCACCGGTAAAGGAGGCTTCAGTATGAGTGTTGGCATAATAGGGTAGAACATGGTCGCGAATATAATCTTCAATAAAAGTTAGGCTGCGTCCAGAAGCAACGTAATCGGCATAAACTAACGGTTTGTCTCCAAAGGGCGTTTGAATGGATTGTCGATCGCCAATAATAGAGCGTCGAACGTAGTTTATGAGAGCATTCATGCAGGGTTAACCTTAGCGAACTGATGGTATTAGTCTAATCAATAAGGCATGAAACATTGTGTCTAATAAAGCCATATTTTAATGAAATAGCGAGACATAATTTCATTAAAATACTAAATAATGGTTTATTGGTGCATAATTAATCGAATAAGTGAATTCAAGGTATATTTTAAGTATGGATCTTGTAGATAAAGAAATTCTTAGACGTTTACAAACGAACGCGACATTGTCGGTGGGTGATTTAGCGGATAAAGTCAATATTTCAAAATCAGCCTGTTGGCGACGTGTTCAAAAATTAGAGAAAGAAGGTGTCATTAAAGAGCGAATTACTCTGTTAGATGCCAAGACTCTTGGCTTATCGCTGACAGTCTTTATTTCTATCAAGACCAATATGCATAATGAGCGATGGGCGAGTCAATTCAAAGATGCGGTTATGGCGATTCCAGGTATTCTTGAGGCTTATCGAATGGGTGGTGAAGCGGATTACTTACTAAAGGCTATTGTTAGAGATATGCCAGATTATGACAGACTTTACAAAGAACTCATTAAAGTTGGTTTGTTTGATGTGACCGCTGGCTTCGTCATGGAAGAGATCAAGTGCACCACTGCCTTGCCGCTCTAATATGATACCGATTGAATGAGAAAACCCTGACTGAATTAGACTCGTAGAGCCCTAGTTGCTGCAATAAAGGCGCTTTTTATGTGCTCTTCATCGGCATGGTGATAATCAGTAATTTTCCACTGGCCATTGACCATTACGTCTTTAATTAAAGACTGGCTCGTACCGAAAATAAGTACATCTAAAATAGACTCTGCCGCGATATTGGCAAGATCTACTGAATCATCCTCTAAAACAATAAGATCAGCCCGATATCCCAATTTAAGCTTACCGGTTTTTTGTCCAATGGCACGACCGCCTCCAGCAAGGCCGCGGGCATAAAGACTAGTTCCGGTATGTAGCTGAGTATTGTCAGAAGTGATGTTGCGGGTACGCGTGGCTAGACGTTGACCATATTCTAGCCAACGCAACTCTTCCATGGGGTTGGTGCAAGTATTGCCATCAGAGCCAACAGCAATATGCCCGCCGTGGTCTAGGTAGTTACGCAGAGGAAATAATCCATCACCAAGATTGGCCTCGGTGGTGGGACAAATGCCGACGGTCGCCCCAGATCTAGCTAACGCTTTTGTTTCTTGCGGCGTCATGTGTGTTGCATGAATAAGACACCACTGCTTGTCGACCGAATAATTATCTAACAACCACTCTACGGGCCGTTTTTTGAGTGACGCTATCGATTGCTCTACTTCTTGTGTCTGTTCAGAAATATGAATATGAATTGGGCAGACTGAACTGTTGTTAGCAAAATAATTAATCACCTCACTCATGGGCTCTGCCGGAACTGCACGCAGACTATGCAGGGCTATTCCAACATTGTGCTGAGATTGATCAGCGCAATACTGGGCTGCGTCATTCTGAATATCGATATAGCGAGCTACAGAGTTACCAAAGCGTTTTTGTTCCTCGAGCAGGGGTTGACCGTCAAATCCTGCTGTCATGTAAAGTACGGGCAGTAGAGTCAAGTTAATGCCGGCGATATTAGCGGCATTGATAATTGACTGTGATAATTGGCTGACACAAGAATAGGCTGCTCCGTTCGGCTGATGATGCACATAATGAAATTCAGCAACACTGGTGTAACCCTGCTTGATCATTTCCAGATAGAGATAACAGGCAATAGCTTGAAGGTCCTCAGGTGACACTAAGTTAGCAAAACGATACATCGTGTTGCGCCATGACCAAAATGTGTCGGTGGGCGAATTCTGGTATTCGGTAAGGCCCGCCATTGCGCGCTGAAAAGCATGACTATGGCAGTTGACGAGACCCGGAACCACCGTGCCAAGTCGTTGATCGCCTTGCTCAGCAGAACCCCCTTTTTGTAGACCCGAAATAATGCCCATGTTGTCCACAGTAAGGCGAACATTTTGTACCCAGTGATCGCCTAAAAATGCGTTGTTAATAAAATAAGTCTGCTGTGGCATAAATAATGTCTGACCCTAAGATTGCTTGTTGGTTGCCGGCCTTGATAATATAACGGAAGCCTGTATAGACAGGAAACCTATTTTTTGTTGTTTGAGTGACTATTTATGATCCACGCTACTAATTCTATTGCGCCTCTTTATCAAAAAGTAAAAGCGCATATATTGAAGAAAATTGAACAAGGCGAATTAGCCTCCAGTAGCAGAGTGCCCTCGGAGAATGAGTTGGTCGCAGAACTAAAAGTGTCTAGGATGACTGCTAACAGAGCCCTCAAGGAGTTGGCCGCTGAGGGAATTCTCACTAGAGTCGCGGGGGTGGGCACTTTTGTTGCAGAAGCTCAAACTAAAGGTCACTTGGTAGAGGTCCGAAATATTGCTGAAGAGGTGCGTGAAAGAGGGCACAGCTACAGCAATATTGTTGTCACCCATAGTGCAATTGCTTTAACTGCTGCCATCGCCACGAAAATGGAGCTGTCACTTAGTGTGAAGACGGTTTATCACACCACTATTGTGCACCAGGAAGATGGAAAAATGCTTCAGGTTGAGGATCGCTATGTCAATGCGCAGGCAGCACCAGAGTATATCCAAATCGATCTTAAGCTGACGACTCCAGCAGAGTATCTGCTAACCAATGTGCCATTGCATAAGGTTGAACACACTGTTCGCGCAGCGATGCCAAGTAAAACCATTAAGACATTGCTAAAAATGGATGACAATGTTCCTTGCCTGATTCTAGATCGACGTACTTGGTCTTCGGGCAACTTAATTTCGGTGGCCCATCTGTATCATTCGGCGCAGTCTTTCTCCTTGACCGAAACCATCCAAAAAGAGTAGTTATTGCCTAAACATCTAAGTTTTCAGGACGTTGATAAATACAGTTGCCTGCTTTAATAACAGATTCGGCTTTATTACCCCCTAACCAGTAGGCTAATTCAGAGGGTTGCTGAACGTCCCATATAGTTAAGTCTGCTGCTTTACCTATCTCTAATGAGCCGACTGAATCGGACTTTCCCAGTGCCTTGGCGGCATTAATGGTCATTCCGCGCAGCGCTTCTTCGGGTGTCAAACCGAACTCCTGACACCCAAGTACCATCATCAACCGCGCCGACAACACCGGCGAACTACCGGGGTTTATGTCAGTGGCTAACGCGATGGGAACATGGTGATCACGCAGCAGTTGCACCGGGGGTTTTTGCGTCTCTCGAAGCATGTAAAAAGCGCCAGGTAGTAGCACTGCAACACTACCGCTGGCGGCCATAGCACGCACGCCTGACTCGCTAAGATATTCAAGATGGTCCGCAGAGAGAGCGCTATATCTGGCGGCAAGTGCAGCACCTCCGCTGTCAGATAGCTGCTCGGCGTGGAGTTTGACCGGAAGTCCAAGCTTGGTGGCAGCTTTAAAAACGTGTTCAACTTCATCGGTGGAAAAAGCAATACTTTCACAGAAGGCATCAACCGCATCAATAAGCCCTTCCTCGTATAGTTTGGGCAGCATGTCATTGCATACTAAATCAATGTAGCCTGAGCGATTATTGGCATACTCAGGGGGCAGGGCATGGGCGCCTAAAAACGTAGTGGTGACTGTAACTGGAGTGGATTCTCCCAATCTTCTCGCTACTCTCAGCATTTTGGCTTCATCATCTAAGGTGAGACCGTAACCTGATTTTATTTCGATGCTGGTTACCCCATCACTGACCAGCAGTGCTAATCTTTTTCGTGCATCATGCTCTAGCTGTTGTTCGGTTGCTGCACGAGTATGGTTAACGGTACTCATTATGCCGCCACCTTGCTTAGCTATTTGTTCATAGGAGTGGCCTTGTAAGCGCAGGTTAAATTCTTCGGCACGATTACCGCCAAACACAAGATGGCTATGACAATCAATTAACCCCGGCGTGAGACATTTACCGTGCAGATCAACGACGTTGTCAGCAAGGTTCTTTGGCGACTCAGTAAGATTTTGCATCGGTGATACAAGGCTGATGAGTCCGTCTTTGCAAGCAATAGCCCCTGCTTCCAGCGTTTCTGGAACACCTTTCTCAGTAATAATAGAAAGTGTGCCGTTGATCCATAAAGTGTCGTGCTGAGCCATCGTTTTATCTCGCTTAATTAAGTCGCCATAGATAGGTTTGTGTAAACCCATAAAAATTCTTGCGTCGAGCAAGAGTATAGAATATCTTTACTTGTATAGACAACACTGTACAGATTGCAGGAATCACTACCACGTATTATTTTAGAGGCTAGGCTATGACTGATCAAATTTTAGGCAAAGGACCGCGCGAGGTTAAAGCCCCAACGGGTACTGAAATGACCGCCAAACACTGGACGACAGAAGCGCCATTACGCATGTTGATGAATAATCTTCATCCGGATGTGGCCGAGAGGCCTGAAGATTTGGTGGTTTACGGGGGTATAGGCAAGGCCGCTAGAGATTGGCAGAGTTTTGATAAAATCGTCGAGTGCTTACGTGCCCTCAATGAAGATGAGACGTTGTTAGTGCAGAGTGGTAAACCTGTGATGGTTGCTAAAACTCACACTGAGGCGCCGCGCGTACTAATTGCTAATTCCAATTTAGTGCCGCACTGGGCGAACTGGGAACATTTTAACGAGCTCGATCGTAAAGGTTTGGCCATGTATGGCCAGATGACTGCAGGTTCTTGGATTTACATTGGCAGCCAGGGCATTGTTCAGGGAACCTACGAAACCTTTGTTGAAATGGGACGACAACATTACAACGGTGATCTCTCCGGGCGATGGATTTTAACGGCTGGATTAGGGGGTATGGGCGGCGCACAACCATTGGCAGCCACTTTAGCAGGTGCCTGTAGCCTGACCATTGAATGCCAGGAAAAACATATTGATTTTCGACTACGTACTGGTTACTTAGATAAAAAGGCCTACACGCTTGATGACGCACTGACCATTATCAATGAAGCCATTAGTGCTGGAGAAGTCGTCTCAGTAGGGCTTTTGGGTAACGCTGCAGAGCTTCTTCCAGAAATGGTAGCCCTTGGAATACGGCCAGATGCGGTTACTGATCAGACTTCGGCGCACGATCCCATTCATGGTTACCTACCCATTGGTTGGACCGCAGAAAAATGGCGACAGTTGCAATCTAGTGATCAAGCATTGGTCACCGAACAATCACGTAAATCCATGGCCATTCACGTACAGGCACTGTTAGATTTCCATGAGATGGGCATTCCCACCTTTGATTATGGCAACAATATTCGTCAAGAAGCACTCAATGCAGGAGTGAAAAATGCCTTTGATTTTCCCGGTTTCGTTCCCGCCTACATACGACCGTTATTTTGCCGTGGTATTGGTCCGTTCCGCTGGGTTGCACTCAGTGGTGACCCAGAAGATATTTATAAAACTGATGCCAAGGTGAAAGAGCTAATACCCGATGATAAGCATCTGCACAACTGGTTGGACATGGCGCGCGAACGCATTAGCTTTCAAGGCTTGCCAGCACGAATTTGTTGGGTTGGATTGGGGCAGCGTCATCGGCTGGCTATGGCCTTTAATGAAATGGTCGCCAGTGGTGAACTAAAAGCGCCCATCGTGATTGGTCGTGACCATCTTGACGCTGGGTCCGTTGCCAGCCCCAATCGTGAAACAGAATCAATGCTTGATGGCTCTGATGCGGTATCTGATTGGCCACTGCTTAATGCATTGCTCAACACAGCCAGCGGTGCCACTTGGGTGTCGATACATCATGGCGGTGGCGTAGGCATGGGTTATTCGCAACACTCAGGTGTGGTGATTGTTGCCGATGGTACTGAGCAAGCCGCTAAGCGTCTTGAAAGAGTGTTATGGAATGATCCTGCAACAGGCGTGGTTCGGCATGCTGACGCGGGTTATGAGGATGCTGTGGCCTGTGCAGAGGAAAAGGGACTTAATGTGCCTATGCTTGGTATCGCCAACAGCAGCTTAAAGGATTAGAGGGAATGTCAATGTCACAATCTAACACTAAAAAAGCGACGATGACCCTTGAGCCTGGCGTAGTGTCGCTCGCACAGTTACGGGATGTTTATATTAACCATTGTTCCTTTGATCTTTACGAGCAAGCTTGGGAGGATATTGACACAAGCGCAATTGCCGTCCAAAAGATTGTCGACAAAGGCGATGCTGCCTATGGTATCAATACTGGGTTTGGTCTATTGGCACAAACACGTGTTGAGGACGACCAGCTTGCTTTGTTGCAACGTAATTTAGTGCTATCGCACTGCACAGGTGTGGGCAAGTTGATTGATTCTGCCGCCGTAAGATTGATCATCGCCCTAAAGGTCATTAGCCTGTCTCAGGGTCATTCGGGCGTGCGATCATCAGTAGTGGAGTTACTCATCAGTTTCTATCATCAGGACATACTGCCCTGTATTCCTAGTAAAGGTTCTGTAGGTGCATCGGGTGATTTAGCACCATTAGCACATCTGGCAGCAGCATTGATTGGTATTGGTGAGGTGCATTACAAAGGCCAATTAATGACCGCCTCACAAGCGATGAATCAAGCGGGTTTAAATGCGCTTGAATTGGGGCCAAAAGAGGGCTTGGCACTACTGAACGGTACCCAAACGTCGACTGCTTTGGCATTGGCGGGCTTGTTTGAGGCTGAGAATTTGTTTGCCGCGGCACTGGTCACCGGAGCGCTGTCGGTGGATGCCATGAAAGGCAGCACGGTCCCCTTCGATGAGCGTATTCACCAACTACGCGGTCAGCCAGGGCAGATTGCCGTGGCTAAAAAATACGCCCAGTTTCTTCACGGCAGTGGTATTTTGGAGTCTCACGTTAATTGTGGAAAGGTACAGGATCCATACTCCTTGCGCTGTCAGCCGCAAGTGATGGGGGCTTGCTTAGATATACTCAACAACAGTGGTCGTACTCTGCAAATAGAAGCTAACGCAGTCACTGACAATCCATTAATCTTTGCCTCTACCTTAGAGGCACTTTCGGGCGGCAACTTTCATGCAGAGCCGGTTGCTTTTGCCGCTGACAATTTAGCTTTAGCCATTGCAGAAATAGCTTCAATTTCGGAGCGACGTATTTCTCTCTTAGTGGACCCTCATATGAATGGAGGACTACCGGCATTTTTAGTAGAAAATAGCGGCCTTAATTCGGGCTTTATGATTGCTCAGGTTACCGCGGCTGCCTTAGTGTCAGAGAACAAAACTTTGGCTCATCCATCCAGTGTCGATAGTATTCCAACCTCAGCTAACCAAGAGGACCATGTCAGCATGGCAACGTTTGGTGCGCGACGTTTGAGAGACATGACCGAGAATAGTGATTATGTTGTTGCGGTCGAATTATTGAGCGCAGTGCAAGCGGTTGAGTTTCATCATCCTCATCTAACCTCAGGCCCACTGCAGTCGGTCGTTACAGAACTCAGGTCAAAGGTACCCTCATACACCGAGGATCGTTTTTTTGCGCCGGACATTGTTGCTGCACGGAAAATTATTAGTGAGTCTTACTTTTACCCGTTAGTGGCAGACATATTGCCATCTGGAGTCATTTAGTAATGGATGTGGTTACCGTCAAAGAAGCAGACAGCCCTTTGCTGGTGAGCTTTCCTCATTCTGGTACATATGTCCCCGGTGCGATAGCACAACACTTTACGCCAACGGGAAAACGCCTAATAGATACCGATTGGCATGTACCAAAATTATATGATTTTTTAGGAGAGTTATCGGTCTCGACGGTGACGGCAAATTATTCTCGTTATGTGATCGATGTTAATCGATCACCGCAGGGTACTGCACTCTACCCGGGGCAGAGCGAAACTGAATTATGCCCCACTAGCACCTTCGGAAAACAGCCAATTTATCTGGCGGATAAAGTCCCCGATGTTGAGGAAATAGTGCGTCGTAAACACGATTACTGGCAGACTTATCACGATGCCTTGGCCGCGCAATTGACGCGTATTAAAAAAAATCATGGCTATGCACTGCTTTGGGATGCACACAGCATTGCAGCGGAGGTACCGCGTTTCTTTGACGGTGTGCTGCCGGATCTTAATTTAGGCACCGCGGGTGGCCAATCTTGCGATTCGAGGTTAAGTGCAGATCTTTTTGCGGTGATGCGCTCCAGCGATTACTCCGCAATACACAATGGACGGTTCAAGGGCGGCTATATTACGCGTCAGCATGGTACGCCCAACTCAGGTGTCCATGCGGTGCAAATGGAGATCTCACAGAATACCTACCTGCTAACATCATCTGATTATGAATATGACAGTATTAAAGCAAATCAACTTAGTCAGTTATTAAAAAAGATGATTTTAGTGATGTTAGATCATTCGCTCAATCATTAACTCCCCTGGATAACGATCGTCTTATTATTGTAAGAAACCTACTGAAATACTGGCTTACCAACCCCTTTTTTAAGTATCATCGGCCGCTCTAATTATAAGGAAAATACAATGATCGCAGTTATTGCCAAGTTAAATATCAAAGCCGGATGTGAAACAGAGTTTGAGGCCGCTATGCTAAATCTTGTCTCTCAAGTCAATGAGAATGAGCCAGGCAACCATCTTTACAAACTATGTAAAGAAGCTGATGGTAATTACGTTGTTATGGAATTGTATGAGGATAAGGCCGCTATTGCTGCACATGGCGCATCTGCTCATTTTAAAGCCGCAGGCGCAAAGTTCGGTGATTTACTGGCTGGTGCTCCAGAGATTACCAGCATGGAAGTCATTGGTTAGCTCATCTTTGCCGAGTTTGTACTCGGCATTTCTCCTCATGCCCGACAAAATATTGGTGACTAATCGTACACTGTGGCAATAGGCAAGCGCTTGTGTTGCGTGTTGGTATAAATCGCGACTAACCGCTGTTCTGATTCAGTACTGACGGCCTTGCCCTCAAGGAAGTCATCAATGTCATCGTAGGGAAGACCGAGCACTTGCTCGTCTTCTTTCTGCGGGCTCAAGCACTCTAAATCTGCTGTTGGCGTTTTCGTCACTAGAGCCTCAGGCGCACCCATGGTTTTGGCGAGCAAGCGCACTTGACGTTTGCTCAGGCCAAACAGCGGTGCCAAGTCACAGGCGCCATCTCCAAACTTGGTGTAAAAACCAGTGATGTTTTCTGCCGAGTGGTCGGTGCCTAGCACAAGGCCGCCTAGCATGCCGGCGATTTGGTATTGCGACACCATGCGCGCTCGGGCTTTAACGTTGCCTTTAGCAAAGTCGGTGGCATCTTCATCGGGTAATAAACCATTCTCGTCAAGCGTTGCACAGACACTGGCGTTGATGGCGTCAACACCCTCTTTGATATTCACAGTGAGGCTTAGACTAGGCTGAATAAAGGCCAGAGACACCTGCGCATCATCTTCGTCTTTCTGGGTGCCATAGGGCAGGCGTACAGCGGCAAACCGGTAGTCTGTGCAATCATACTGCTGGTTTAGACCATCAACGGCTAGCTGGGCTAGACGACCGCAGGTCGAGGAATCTACCCCACCGCTAATGCCAAGTACTAGCGTTTTGGCACCAGCATTAGTAAGTTGGCCCTGAATGAACGCGACTCTGCGAGAAATTTCAAAGTCTGGATCAATAGCGGGAAGGACCCGCATCTCATCGATAATGTCTTGCTTGTTCATGATGATATTTTGTCCACCTGGGGTTGGGGACACAGGCTGATTAGCCTGTTAGTCCAAAGGTGAGTCTACGTTAGGAAGATCACGTCTTGTCCTACTGATAAACGTCATCTTCCTACAGTATTTATGTTCCAGTCGTTCCAGTCGTTCCAGTCGTTCCAGAACCGCCGGTACCTGTAGTGCCAGTATTTGTGCCTGTGGTGCCTGTAGTGCCATCACCGCCGTCACTGGAAGAGCTACCACCACCATTGGCGATCGCAGCGGCGCCAAGGACGCCCACAGCAACTGCTGTGGCTGTTTTCATACCAAAAATAGTACCTGCAGCCTCGCCACTGATCAATGCAGCCTCGCGGGTTGCTTTGTCATAGATTGTACGGGTATCAAACGCAGGCGGTTTAATACGTTTAAGCAAGCCAAATGACAGCTTGTCTAAGAATGTATCTTCGTTACCGATGAGGCGTTGATCAAAATCAAATTGACCATTTTCATCAAGAGCAGGATGCTCCGGATAATTGGCAGCCAATACCTTGACGGAGTTGTCGGCTAGCTCTCGCATGTCCAGCATATAATAGGCCTGGGCGGTGACCGCTAGACCATCGGGCACAGCGGGTGATTGTTGGAAATTCTCTACAACATAACGCCCCCGAGTAGCTGCCGCCAAATAGGCACCTCGGGCGAAGTAGTAGTTGGCCACATGAATTTCGGCCCGAGCCAGTCGGTTGCGTAAACTTACCAAACGTTTACGTGCATCGTCGGCATAAGGGCTTTCAGGAAAGCGCGATAGCAGTTCGCTTAAGGTTGTGAAAGCGCCGCGCGCAGTTCCAATATCTCGCATGCTGTTGTCGGTAGGCATAAAGCTGTCGAAGAACCCCCCTGTCTGTGAGATCTCTGATAAACCTTTAACGTAAAAAGCATAGTCGACATTAGGATGTTGTGGGTGCAAGCGAACAAAGCGATCTGCCGATGCAATACTTGATTCGTAGTCACCTGACTTGTACTGGGCATAGATTAGTTCGAGTTGTCCTTGTTCCGCATACTTACCAAAGGGAAATTGAGACTCTAAGAGCTGCAGGTTGCTGATGGCAACGCCCCAATTACTAGCGTTCAGACTCGATTGAATTTTGTCGTAAAAATTACGTTCGGTAAAGCCGGCTGTATCCTCTTCTGGCTGTTCATCATCCCCCCATCCAAGCCACGAGCATCCAGAGGAGAGCGATAAAGTCAAAATCAACAACATAAACGACAAGTTTTTCATGTAATATTCTCAGTTGTAGGCTCTGTCGAGTCACCACTCGACGAGGTCGGCTATTTAACCACAGCCCACTAACTAAACCAATAATTCTTCCATTTTTGGATGCTAGTTGGTAGTAAATCGCCTTCGTTAGAGCGATTAATTTAGAATAAGTTTAGTAATTAATGAAATAAGTAAAAATGGATCAGATGAATTGACTAATAATTTAGATAATATTGAGCGTAAAGCCATGGTGCTGCCTTCAGATTGTGGCCGACGATTAGATCAAGTAGCGGCTGAGCTATTTGGTGAATTTTCGCGATCGCGTCTGCAACAGTGGATTAAGCAGGGTGAGTTAAAAGTTGATGATCAGCAGAAGGTACCCAAGCATAAGTTGCTCGGTGGTGAAACACTCACGATTAATGCCCATCTTGAGCCAGAAGGAGACTGGCAGGCAGAGGATATTCCCTTAAGTATCGTATTTGAAGATGATCATATATCTGTCTCTTATACACATCTCCGAGCCCACGAGACGCTACGCTATCTC
>OJEJ01000206.1_pt1 | contig 28058 bp, 27 predicted proteins | sample 1593271 | NCBI WGS metagenome assembly OJEJ01 (sample SAMN05416877, study PRJEB24817) | seawater metagenome | isolation source: Sea water | place: Canada:Atlantic | collected 2013-11
GAGATAGCGTAGCGTCTCGTGGGCTCGGAGATGTGTATAAGAGACAGGGCTAATATCATGCGTCGTTATCCTGAGGGTCAACACCTGTTCGGGCATATCAGCAACATCACCGATTATGGCTGCTTTGTTGAAATTGAAGATGGTGTTGAAGGTCTGGTTCACGTTTCTGAGATGGATTGGACTAACAAGAACGTTAATCCTAATAAGGTTGTTACGTTGGGTGATGAAGTTGAAGTGGTCATCCTTGAAATTGACGAAGAGCGTCGCAGAATTTCATTGGGCATGAAGCAATGCAAGCAGAATCCATGGGATGAGTTTGGAGCTACCAGTAATAAAGGCGATATCATTTCAGGTAAAATCAAATCTATTACAGATTTTGGTATCTTCATTGGATTGCCAGGTAATATCGATGGTCTAATTCACTTGACTGATCTCTCTTGGAATAAGCCCGGTGAAGAAGCCGTTCGTGATTATCAAAAAGGTCAAGAACTCGATGCAATGGTTCTGTCTATAGATCCAGAGCGTGAGCGTATTTCACTGGGTATCAAGCAAATCGAAAAAGATCCTTTTGCGAGCTACATGTCAGATAAGCCAAAGGGTAGTATTGTTATTGGTACGGTTATCTCTGTTGATGCAAAAGCAGCTACCATCGATCTGGGTGATGGTATTGAAGGCTTGTTAAGAGCGTCTGAAATGGCTAAAGATCGTGTTGAAGATGCGAGATCTTTCATGAATGAAGGCGATCAAATCGAAGCTAAAATTACGGGTATGGATCGTAAGGGTCGTAGTGTTTACTTGTCTATTAAGGCAAAAGACACGGATGAAGAGCAAGAAGCGCTTCAAGATTATGGCACTAGTAATAATGAAAGCACCTCAACCACTAGTTTTGGTGATTTGTTGAAAGAAAAAATGGATTCTTAGGTTAACTTTTTAACGTAACCCGATGATGAAATGTGGCATAGTGATAATAATTGCTATGCCACTTTTTAATTTTAGTTGGAGATTGTGATGAAGGATTTAGATTTTTTACCGTCATTAACTAAAGCAGATTTAATAGACAATCTGTCAAAAAATCAAACCCACCTTGCTTATAAAGACGTCGAATTAGCAGTCAAAAGTCTGATCGAAATGATGAGTAGTTCATTATCTACCGGTAAGAGAATAGAGATTAGAGGTTTTGGCAGCTTTAGTCTTCATTATCGCCCCCCAAGAACGGGAAGAAACCCAAAGTCTGGTGATAAAGTTAGCCTTTCTGGGAAACATGTACCACATTTTAAGCCCGGAAAAGAATTAAGAGACCGAGCCAATAGTCAAATATAGTTCTGCTCAATCTGTGTCCGTTTTAATTGAAATAAATTCACCTTTAAATAAGTCTGGTCATCTATGATGGACCTGTGGCTCTTATTATTAGTTATTATATCGATTTTTATTGGGTGGGGTCTTGGTCGAGGGTGGCCACTTAAAAAGACACACTCAACTAATCAATCTGAAAGTTACTCCGATTCTTATGCTCAAGGACTTAATTATTTACTGTTAGACGACCCTGACAACGCAATAAAAGTTTTTACAAAAATCATTGAAATTAATCCAGATACGATTGAGGTTCATCTTTCGCTTGGGAATTTGTTCCGATCAAAAGGTGAGGTTGATCGTGCCATCAACGTACATCAAACCTTACTTGCTCGGGCTGACTTAAGCAGAAAGCAACGAAATACAGCCATAGAAGAGTTGGCCAATGATTACCTCAAGGCTGGGTTGTTAGGGCATGCGGAAAATTTGTTTAAAGAATTAATTGATTTAAACAGCCATAATCTAGCCGCCCACGGTCATTTGTTGGATTTATATATAACCGAAAAATCATGGGATGAAGCTGTCGATTCCGCTCAGATATTATTCGATCACAAGCATGCAGGTTCATCTGTCTCCTTGAGTCAATGTCTTTGTGAGGCAGCTGAAAAAGCGATCCAAAAGGGCAACCAAAAAAAAGCACGGAACAATTTAATAAAAGCACTAGAAGTTGAAAATAACTGTGTACGCGCAACATTGTTACTGATTCAGTGTCACTTAAACAGTCAAGAGCAGCTGGCTGCTAAAAAACTTTTCCAGCGTTTGATAATAAAAAATCCAGAATTTATGGCGTTGTATATTGAACCAGCGAAACAAATTTTCCTGAAAGGTAATGAGCCAGCCCAATATCAAGCTCTCTTAAAACAGCAATATATTTCTGGGCCTTCAACTTCTCTTGCCGTTGCACTATTAGAGCATTATGTTGAGACAAATCAGCCTGAAAAAGCAATAGAATTTTTGACTGAGGTATTGGCAAAAACACCTTCGTTTGGAGCGTATGATTTTGCTTTGCACTTTCGCCGTGAGGACTCTATACCGTTAACTGACATGTGGAAAGGGTTATCAGAGTTTCTGAAAGCGATGCAAGAAAAAAAGGTTGAGTTTGTTTGTACTCAATGTGGTTATGAAAGTCACTCGATACAATGGCACTGTCCCAGTTGTAGAAGCTGGTCGTCAATGAAATCTATTTGAGGATTAACTAACATTATCCAACCAGATAACAAATACCAATGAGCCTTCTTAATGAGTCAATACTAATGAGAAAAAACGAATCTCGAGTCATAGTGGCATTGGATTATTCAGGTCAAAAACAGGCCTTAGAGTTTGTTGCAAAAATCAGCCCTGAACAATGTAAATTAAAAATTGGTAAAGAGCTATTTACCCGAGCAGGTCCTCAGCTGGTAGAAAAATTAGTCAGCCAAGGGTTTGATGTTTTTCTTGACCTTAAATTTCATGATATTCCAAATACGGTTAAAAAGGCAGTGTATGCAGCTGCTCAATTAGAAGTATGGATGGTAAATGTGCACGCAATGGGGGGGCAGTCAATGCTAAACGCCGCTCGTGAAGGAGTTGATATGGCGGGTAATCGACATCCACTCTTGATTGCTGTTAGTGTGCTGACCAGCTTGAAGTCATCAGATTTGGTACAATTGGGTATAAGTGATGACCTCCCCGACTTTGTAAAGAGGCTTGCAGGCATGGCAATCAATGAAGGCCTGGATGGATTAGTCTGTTCAGCCCAAGAAGCCAGTTTATTGCGTGAAACATTTGGTAAAGCGCCTTTGTTAGTAACGCCGGGAATACGACCTGACTGGGCAGCTACAGATGATCAGCATCGGATTATGACGCCCAAGCAAGCCTTGCAAAATGGCTCTAGTTATTTGGTCATAGGCAGGCCCATTACACAACATGAAAATCCTGCCGAAGCATTAGAGATGATAAATCAATCGTTATAATTTAAAGCGTCTTGTCAAATCCAGTTTTCTAACATTCACCTGTCAACTGATGACAGCCTGTCTCTGAATCGTTACACTAACAACAATGCTTTGCATTATGATGGGCTCATCAAAAGTTTATCAACCCCTAGTTCAACCGATATCAATAACGATAACTTAAAATACAATTATGCACCCTAATTTTTTAGAATTTGAACAGCCTATTGCCGAACTACAGGCAAAAATATCAGAGCTACGCTATGTCACTGACGATTCGGATATCAACATCTCTGAAGAAATTAGTACGCTTGAAAAGAAAGCTGATAGCCTGACGTCAAATATTTTTTCTAATTTAACTCCCTGGCAGATCTCACAATTATCACGTCACCCCAGTCGGCCTTACACACTTGATTATATTGATCGAATGTTCACTGATTTTGAATTTTTACATGGTGATCGGGCCTATTCTAATGATTACCCTATTATTGGTGGTATTGGGAGGCTAGATGGTAAGCCTACTATGGTCATTGGCCATCAAAAAGGACGCGATACTAAAGAGAAAATAAAGCGTAATTTTGGTATGCCCCGACCGGAGGGTTATCGCAAAGCTCTTCGCTTAATGCAGATGGCTGAAAAATTCAAAATGCCGTTAATAACATTGGTGGATACACCCGGCGCTTACCCAGGTATAGGGGCTGAAGAGCGCGGTCAAAGTGAGGCAATTGCCCGTAACCTATATGTTCTTGCTGATTTAAAAACGCCTGTTATTTGTACTATTATAGGTGAGGGCGGATCCGGTGGCGCACTGGCCATTTGTGTGGGTGACCGTATTAATATGCTTCAATACTCAACCTATTCAGTTATTTCTCCCGAAGGTTGTGCCTCAATATTATGGAAAAGTGCAGACAAGGCTTCACAAGCGGCTGAGGCTATGGGAATTACGGCTGAACGTTTATTTGCCCTTGATCTAGTCGATGATGTAATTGATGAACCGCTTGGTGGTGCGCATCGTGACTATGACCAGATGGCAGCAACACTTAAACGTAACCTAATCGAAAATATCGAAGCGTTAGAGTCCGTAAGTATTGATAAACTTTTAGATCAGCGTTATAAAAAGTTGATGAGTTTTGGCAATTACAAAGAAGCCTAGTGCCAAAACTGGCATAACGATAGAGGTAATCAACACTCCACGCCTATTAACTTAATTCAATTAAATAGAATGAAACCTCGTTCAAGTAATATGAAACCATTCACCGATTGCCTTGACCTGGTGCCTGACCGTGTTGATAACTGCGTTTTAGCCTTTAGTGGTGGTCTTGACTCTTGTGTATTACTGCACTTATTAGCCAATAGTCGTTTCTTGCCGATTATTAAGCTTTGGCATGTTCACCACGGGCTTCAGCTTGAAGCGGATCACATGGCTAAGTTTTGTCATCAGCAGGCTAATGCTTACAATCTTGAACTTAAACTGAGTCATCTTAATTTAGAAGCAACAAAGGCCAACATAGAAGCCACGGCTAGAACTGCACGTTATGCTTTATTTGCAAGGCAGTTAAAACCAAACGATTGCTTACTAACAGCTCATCATTTGGATGATCAAGTCGAAACTTTTTTACTCAACGTACTCAGAGGTTCAGGCTGTGCGGGTCTTCGAGGTATAGCCGTACAAAAACCAATCAAAAAGGCGCAACTAATTCGTCCAATGCTTCACTTTAAACGAGAAGCATTGCTCGACTATGCGACTCAACATAAGATTGAGTGGTTTGAAGATCCCAGCAATAGTTCAGTTAAATTCAATCGTAATTATATACGTCACCAAGTGACGCCGGTGATTCAGCAAAGGTGGCCAAACTACCAAGACTCGATTGCCACAGTGTGCGAAATACAGGCAGAAACCCAACAATTACTTGATGATTTAGCCTTAATTGATTATGTGAAACTCAGTAATGTCAGTGAAAATTTGACACTTACGACGTTTCCATCAACCTTAGACGTTGATGCTCTCATTTCGTTAAAAAAAATACGACAAAAAAATGTGATTCGTTACTGGCTCCGAATAAATAAACGGTCGGGTTTATCAAAAGCACGACTAGATACCTTTATTCAACAACTCCTTGCAAAGCAGGGGGCTAATCCAATTATAGAAAACAACGATTACGATATAAGACTATACGATGGACGTGTATTTATTGTGGATCACGTAAGGCCTCAACCGACGCAATCAGTTTATAATTTTTTATCACAGCCTGTTCTAGAGATTCCAGAGCTTAATTTACTGTTAAGACGTGACTCCGTCTTAGACTATTTAGGCGTCAAGGAGTCAGGACAAGTCATTCAGGTTAGATTCCGATCTGAGGCGCTGCCAGCGCATCAAAATAGTCATCGGCTAAAACGGCTCTTTCAATCACACAAAGTGGCCCCTTGGCTTAGGAAGACAACACCCCAACTATTAATTGATGGCGAACTTACAGGTATATGGACTGCTTGAAGAGCACGGTTTCAATTTTTAAGGGAACGGACATTAACTGATTGATTGAACCCATTTAGTAATTAAAATAACATTTTTATTCCGATAGATAAGCACTTCTGAAATTTAACGACCTATGACTGACGACAATAATCAACAAATAGATCTAAAGCCAGACACCCGAGACGAAGTTTTTTCAAAACCTTTAAGCGCTATTAAGGCTTTCGAATTTGATGAAAATGTCACCCATGTTTTTCGAGACATGATCTCACGTTCGGTTCCGGGTTATGAGCTATTACTTCGCTTAATAGGGCTGTATACGAGTGTGTTTGTTACCGATAACAGCACTGTCTATGATCTTGGCTGCTCGTTGGGTGAAGCGTCTTTAATAGTCGAAAATCAAACCAATGAAATCGATTGTGCCATTATTGCTATCGATAGCTCTGAATCAATGATCAAACAATGCCTTGATCACTCAAGTCAAAAGATTGACTGGATTTGTGCCGATATTCAACAAGTTGATATTAAAAATGCTTCGATGGTCATACTCAACTTAACGTTACAGTTCATCGAACCTAGCGAACGTGATGCGCTAATTTTAAAAATTTATGAAGGTCTTCTCCCCGGTGGCATACTCGTGCTGTCAGAAAAGATTTTACTGAATGACGTCGCTGAAAATACTTGCATGGTTGAGTTGTATCAGGCGTTTAAAAAAACACAGGGTTACAGTGACCTTGAAATTAGCCAAAAAAGAACCGCATTAGAGAATGTATTAATTCCCGATCATCAATCTACGCTTCAGCAACGGCTAAGCCAAACCGGCTTCGGACAAATTTACCAATGTTTTCGATGCTTTAATTTTGTCTCCTACTTGGCTATTAAATGACTCTACCTATGATGAACTTTGAATCATTAACGGCTGAATTACGAGATGCTGGTTTCACGTCTTGGGTAGAAGATTTAGAGCTAAAACAGCCCGATTGGCTAATACATCATGGTGATTATGCTCGGTGGAATAAAGCCTTGATTCAATTACCTGACATTAATCATGCTGCGGGTGATTTTTCCCAATCGGCTGTTAGGGTTGAAGGTGCGTGTCAGCAACCTGATCAATTGCGTGAGTCACTTGAAGGTTTAATGCCTTGGAGAAAAGGGCCCTTTCAGTTCAATGATTTACTGGTTGATACTGAATGGTGCTCTGACTTTAAATGGGATCGTGTACTGCCACATTTATTATCACTGAAAGGTCGGAGGGTGCTTGATATTGGCTGTGGGAACGGTTATTACTGCTGGCGAATGCTCCAAGAATCACCGTCATTCGTGTTAGGCATTGAACCATCAGTACTCTATAACCTGCAATTCCAAGTGGTTCAAAAATACTTAAAACGTCCTGAAATACACCTTCTACCGATTGGAATCGAAGATATGCCAAACGGCATGAACTGGTTTGATACTGTGTTCTCTATGGGTGTGCTATACCACCGTAAAAGCCCTATTGATCATCTGTACCAATTAAAAAGTCTGCTGTGTAGTGGTGGTGAGCTATGTCTTGAAACCTTGGTAATTGATGGGGGAGTTGGAGATGTGCTGGTGCCTAAGGAACGTTATGCGCGAATGAAAAACGTTTGGTTTTTGCCCAGTGCAATCGAGCTTGCAAATTGGCTAGAAAAATGTGGTTTTATTGACGTGCGCATTGTTAATGAATCAACGACATCCATCGAAGAGCAACGCACCACTGAATGGATGACATTTGAATCACTAACAAACTGCTTAGATGAAGGTAACCCAAGCCTTACCGTTGAAGGACTACCTGCACCCAAGAGGGCGATTTTATTAGCGAAGAAAAAGTAACCGAAAAATATTCAGTTACTAGGAAACACTTTGACATTTTAGTCTTTAAAAAGTAATATATGCGCCGTAATTTTGCACGCTTTGCCTTGCAATTCGGGTCTTTACTTACCGTCGTTATTTTATACTTGCCAGCTATTCAGGACACCCTTCGTGATTTCCACCGCCAATATTACAATGCAATTCGGCGCTAAGCCGCTATTTGAAAACATCTCTGCTAAATTTGGTAACGGTAATCGATATGGATTAATCGGTGCCAATGGTTGTGGTAAGTCGACGTTGATGAAGATTCTTAGCGGTGAGCTGCAACCGACCTCTGGCAATGTTTCGATTACACCCAATGATAAGGTGGGCGTTTTAAGCCAAGATCAATTTGCATTTGAAGAATGCAGCGTTATTGACACCGTTATTATGGGTGATGCAGCACTTTGGAAGGTAAAGCAAGAACGTGAGCGAATTTATGGCTTACCCGAAATGTCTGATGAAGATGGCATGAAAGTAGGAGACCTAGAGACCGAATTTGCTGAAATGGATGGTTATAGTGCAGAAAGCCGAGCGGGTGAAATACTGCTTCAGGCTGGCATAGACGAGTCTCTTCACACGGGTTTGATGAAGCAGGTTGCACCCGGTTGGAAACTTCGAGTGCTACTAGCACAGGCTTTATTTTCTGATCCTGATATTTTGTTATTAGATGAGCCAACTAACAACCTTGATATAAATACGATCAACTGGCTTGCAACTGTGCTTAACCGCCGTAAGTCGACCATGATCATTATTTCACATGACAGACACTTTTTGAATTCTGTCTGTACCCACATGGCCGATATCGACTATGGAGAGTTGCGTGTTTATCCCGGTAATTACGAATCTTTTATGGCTGCATCTTCCTTAATACGAGAGCAGTTACAAACTTCTAATGCTAAAAAGAGCCAGGAACTGAGTGAGTTACAAGACTTTGTTAACCGATTTTCGGCCAACGCTTCAAAAGCTAAACAGGCCAGTTCGCGAGCAAAGAAGATGGACAAAATTAAACTTGATGAAGTGAAACCATCGAGTCGAATTAGTCCATTCATCACCCTGCTACAAGAGAAAAAGCTTCATAGGCAAGCGTTAGTACTAGAGGGGCTTTCTCATGGTTTTGACGGTGAAAAGTTGTTTGATAAGGGTAATTTAATTCTTGAAGCAGGTGCAAAGCTGGCTGTGATTGGTGAAAATGGTACAGGAAAGACAACTTTCCTACGCTGTTTAATTGATCAAATTCAGGCCAACGCTGGTTCCATGAAATGGTCGGAGAATGCCAACATTGCCTACTGTCCGCAGGATAATACGGACGATTTCAATAATGATTTAAATTTGTTTGATTGGATGTCTCAATGGCGTCAAGCCAAGCATGACGAGCTCATGGTTCGTGGTATGTTAGGACGCTTGTTATTTACCGCTGACGATTCTAAAAAGAAAGCCAAAGTTTGTTCTGGTGGTGAAAAAAATAGACTTCTATTTGGAAAATTAATGATGTCTGATGCCAATGTACTCATTCTTGATGAGCCAACCAACCATCTTGATATGGAGTCAATTGAAGCGCTGAACCAGGCTTTAGCGAAGTATGACGGTACGGTTATTTTCGTTAGTCATGATCGCGAATTTGTTTCATCGCTTGCGACTCGTATTGTTGAAGTGAAAGATCAACAGCTGGTTGATTTTCAGGGTAGCTACAATGAGTATCTTGCCAGTCAGGAAAGCTTAACCAAGGTTGCTTAAAATTCATTACTAGCTACTTTTTAAATATCATCCTGCGTATTCCTAGTCAACCTCATGAAGGTAATCTGCGCAGGATTGCTTTCGTATAATTGTCATTGAACCAAGTTTAAAAGGCCATACAGGGTTATTCTGCTCTCTATTAATTTTAAGGATCCTTATGCTGCCACCTTATGATTGATCCCCATGCTTTAAAGTCTAAATCTAATGCACCTGGTCATTATTTTGGTATCGCTACTGTCCTAGTTTCCGCCGCCTCATTTGGGCTCATGCCCGTTTTTGCTTCTCTATCCTATGACGGTGGTGGCAATGCCATTTCCTTTAATTTAATTCGTACTATTGCCATTTTATTATTCATTACCCCCTTAGTTTTTTTATTAAAGCGTGGTTGGCGAGTTCCTCAAAAAGCAATTATTCCTGTCTCATTGACCATGATTGGTAATTTGACCTTGGGCATTAGCATATTAAGTGCGGTGCAATACATTCCGGTCGCACTGGCATTATTGATTGTCTACATTTACCCAGCCTTGGTGATAATTCTCGAAACGTTAGGCAACCGACAAAAAATATCATCTTTGCAGGTTATGGTTTGTTTATTAGCTTTTTTGGGCTTAGGCCTAGTGCTAACGCCTTCTTTTGGAAATTTGGATTGGCGGGGAGTTGCCTTTGCTTTTGTAGCCTGTATCAGCCTGACATTGCTAATGTTGGCTGTACATTGTGCTAGACGTGATGTAGATGAAGTTACCTTACTTTTTTGGAGCAATATTGGTGGTCTGCCGCTTATCATTTTAATGGTGCCTTTATTGGGTGGGTTGACTTTACCTGAAACCAAAGTCTCCTGGATGGCACTCGTTGCTGGTAGCATCTTCTACATTATTGGTTTTTGGGGATATACTTTATCAATGCGTTTTATCAGTGCTAGTCGAGCATCACTTCTTTTCAACGTGGAGCCTATCGTTGCTATCATTGCGGCTGCAGCGATATTGGGCGAATATTTAAACTGGATGCAGTTATGTGGAGCGTTGCTAGTTATTATAGCCGTTTATTTGGCAACTAAATCTTAAAGACCTTTCTGCCTTTAAGACACTAGCCACTCGGGTTCGGTTAAGCTGTAAATTTAAATATTGAGGTTAATAATTACATGATCAAAGGGTTAGAGTTTCAGTGGGTTAGATTCGGTTGAGTTTGATATTGCTATTGACTTAAAAAATATCATCTTTTATTGCTTCCATCGATACATTAGTCGATGTACTGCCGACAAAAGGGAGAGTGCTAATGACTTCACCGAGTACGTAACGATAACTTTTCATGTTGCGGGTTCTGACCTTCAAAAGATAATCAAAAGCGCCAGCAATCATATGACACTGTTCGATTTCTGGCACTGTTAGCACGGCCTCATTAAAAGCGGATAGGGCTGACTTAGTTGTATCCGTTAGTTTAACTTCTACGAACGCAATATGATCCTTACCCAATTTAGTTGGATCAAGTATGGCTCGAAATCCTAAAATATAACCGTCTGTCTGTAGTCTTTTTAATCTCACCTGACAAGCTGATTTCGACATACCGACTCGCTTTGCCAATTCTGTCACAGGAATACGGCCATCATGACCCAGCATTTCCAGAAGTTTATAATCTGTCTGGGTTAAAAGCCCATTATTAATAATCATTTTGAGTTTATTTCCCTATAATTAAGAAATAATAAGTTTAAAGTTCGAATCAATTCAAATTAACAGGAATATTGCCTATCCAATTTAGGTTATCTTAATCTCACTAATATTCAAGAGAATAAGCTCATGTCAGTACTTAAATCTGTGCGGGAACGAATTCAACGAAACCACATTCGTGATGAAAATTTGTTACTGACTGAGCTGCAACAAAAAATTGAGGTGTCCCCCTTGACGCGTAATCGGATCTGTACGCGCGCTGCGAAATTGGTGGAGGGAATTCGTTCAGGCGATAAACCGGGTCTAATGGAAGTGTTCTTGGCTGAGTATGGTCTATCGACGGATGAAGGCGTGGCTTTGATGTGTTTGGCAGAGGCCTTATTGCGGGTGCCGGACTCTCACACTATTGATGCCTTGATTGAAGATAAAATTGCACCCTCTTCTTGGGGCGAACATTTAGGACGATCTAGTTCGTCTTTAGTGAATGCCTCAACTTGGGCGTTGATGTTAACTGGAAAGATGTTGAACGATGGTCAAGGCGTTGCAGCAGTGTTAAAAGGTGCTCTAAAAAGAGTCGGCGAGCCGGTAATTCGTACCGCTGTTGCTCGCGCAATGAAAGAGCTAGGCCATCAATTTGTGCTGGGTGAGACCATCAGCGAAGCCGTTAGACGGGGTCAAAAACGACAGGATAGAGGTTATACCTACTCTTACGACATGCTCGGTGAGGCTGCTTTAACGGCAAAAGATGCCCGCGCTTATTTTTCAGCCTATAAAAACGCCATTGCTGAACTCGCACCCTTTTGCACCTCAGTTGATATTCGCCAAAATCCTGGTATCTCGATCAAATTATCGGCTCTTCATCCGCGCTATGAAGTTGGACAATCAAAACGGGTGATGACTGAACTTGTTCGCAGCACGCTTACCTTAGCCAAACAGGCCAGCGTGGCGGGCATGGGTTTGAATATCGACGCTGAAGAGTCTGATCGATTAGACTTATCGCTCGATGTCATCGAGGCTGTTCTATCTGACGATTCTCTCGCAGGCTGGGACGGCTTTGGTGTGGTTGTGCAAGCTTATGGTAAACGTGCCCCTGATGTTATTGAATGGTTGCATGCTCTGGCTCAAAAATACGACAGAAAAATCATGGTGCGCTTAGTTAAAGGCGCCTATTGGGATACTGAGATAAAGCGTTCACAGGTTGAAGGTTTATCCGGCTTCCCGGTCTTCACACAGAAAGCAGCAACTGATGTCTCATTTATTTGTTGTGCAAAAAGTCTATTGTCTAAAACAGATCTTATTTACCCTCAGTTTGCGACTCATAACGCCCACACTGTAGCTGCAATTATTGAGATGGCTGATGATATTGATACGTTTGAATTCCAGCGATTACACGGCATGGGTGACGCGTTACATGATAGAGTTCTCATTGAGGAAAAAACTCGGTGTCGAATTTATGCGCCTGTTGGAGCACACCGGGATTTACTCGCCTATCTGGTCCGACGCCTGCTTGAAAATGGTGCGAATAGTTCCTTTGTTAATCAAATTGTTGATGAAAAGGTGCCTCCCTCGGAAGTCGCCTCTGATCCCTTTGCAAAACTGACTGAAAGCTTTGAAAATTTAGCTGTAGTTCATCCCCTTAAGCTATATGAGGCTGAGCGTCGAAATTCAAAAGGCTGGGATTTACATGATGGTAATGATTTAGCGGCGATTGAAGCTGCTCGCCATTCTCACCAATTTAGGCAGTGGTCAGTGGGCCCTTTGATTGCAGGAAGGTTAAATGGGGTAGAAATTCTTGAAGTGATTAACCCAGCACAACCTTCCGATAAGGTGGGTGAAGTGATTCAGGCCTCTCTAGATGATGTCGAAACGGCACTGACTCAAGCTACCTGCTGGCAGGCATCAGCAGCAGAGAGGGCTGCTGTATTAGTAAAGGCATCAGATTTATTCGAGGAAAATTTTGGTGAGCTTTTTGCAATCTTGAGTCGAGAAGCCGGTAAGACACCACTCGATGCTATTGCTGAATTAAGAGAGGCGGTTGACTTTTTACGCTACTACGCAGCTCGTGGGCAGGAACTGTTCAACCCATCTCGTGGTATTATTGTCTGTATATCACCTTGGAACTTCCCATTAGCCATTTTTGCAGGACAAATTTCTGCTGCGCTTGCAGCGGGTAATGGTGTCATTGCTAAACCTGCCGAACCGACAGCAATCATTTCCTGTATTGCAGTTAAACTAATGCATGAAGCGGGTGTTCCCACTCAGGTACTCCAGCTATTACCGGGCAAAGGTTCGATAGTCGGTGCAAAAATTACCTCAGATCCAAGGGTTAAAGGCATCTGTTTTACCGGATCCACAGCAACGGCACAGACCATCAATCAAACGATGGTGAAACAGATCGATCCAACTGCCCCATTAATTGCTGAAACGGGCGGGTTAAATGCGCTGATTGTTGATAGTACTGCATTACCCGAGCAGGCCATTAAAGATATTATTGCTTCGGCATTTCAATCGGCTGGACAGCGTTGTTCTGCTCTTCGCCTGTTGTATTTACAGGAAGAGATTGCCGCACCTTTTTTAGATATGTTGTATGGTGCGATGGATGAATTAGTAGTGGGAGACCCTTGGTCATATGCAACTGATTTAGGACCTGTTATTAACGAAGTGGCTCGATCAGGTATAACCCAATACATTCAAACTGCGCGCTCTGATGGTCGGCTATTAAAGCAAATAACGGCTCCAACTGAAGGTACCTTCGTTGGACCTGCAGTGATCAAGGTCAAAGGAATACTTGATATGGAGAAAGAAATTTTTGGTCCAGTCATGCATGTTGCAACATTTAAAGCGAATGAACTTGACTCAATTGTAGATGATATTAATCGCAGTGGTTATGGCCTCACTTTTGGTATGCATACACGAATTGATAGTCGTATTGAGCAAGTTACATCGCGTTTGAACGTCGGTAATATTTACATCAATCGTAATCAGATCGGTGCGATTGTGGGCACGCAACCCTTTGGTGGTGAAGGTCTATCAGGTACGGGTCCCAAAGCTGGGGGCCCAAACTATGTATCTCGATTTACCCAACCTGTGATGGTTACAATTGGTGAAGTGATGGCCAATTTTGTTTCTATCGAACAGGTGCAGGCGCGAATTGATGCGGTTCGGTACATTAGACCCGCTCTTCTTAAAACACTAGACTTACCAGGTCCAACAGGTGAGTCAAACCGTCTATCTACCTATGGACGTGGGGTCGTACTTTGTCTAGGGCCAACCAAGGAAGCAGCACTTCAGCAAGCGAGTCTAGCTAAAAATAGTGGTTGTATTGCTATTTGTATTGCGCCTGGGATATCTGATATTGATGGCCTCAATGGCAAGCTGGATAGAAAAGATTTAGAAACTTTAAATGGCTTTCAACTTATCGTACTCTGGAGTACTAAGGATGACTTGCGTGCCACACGTCAAGTTTTAGCAAAGCGTAAGAGTGCCTTAATTGGTTTGTGTGCAGAACAAGATTTTACTGAACGATGCCAAATTGAACGGCATATTTGTATCGATACCACGGCTGCTGGAGGTAATGCGAGTCTTTTGGCAGAAGCAGGATGAAGGTTTACTTGGTATAATATAGTTTTAGAAGCAACTGATTAGCAGTCTACTAACCGTGGTATTAAAAAGCGGCACAAAATCTAGAGTTATTCGTTTAAAAAGCTATTAGAATAATAATTCAGACTCTGATCCTTTTCAGATTCATCCGTGGAGGTCAAATGTTCCAAGCCGTTAGCAGCCGAAGTGCCCGAGAGAAAGCATTACGTATAAATCTCGATGAAACGAAATATGGGACAATTGTTGAAATTGGCGCAGGGCAAGAAGTGGCCCGTCAATTCTTCAAGGCTGGTGCCGCTGCGGGTACTATTGCCAAAACAATGTCTGCTTATGATATGACATTTTCAAATGCTATTTATGGCGTGCAAGAAGATCGACGCTATGTCAGCAAATCGAGAGTCAAATCGATGATCGAGCAAGAGTTTGATTTGGTGATTAATCGGGTTGGTACGTCCCGCCCCGATGCGTCTCGGTTCTTCGCCTATGGTGCAACAGTAGAAGCCAAAAGTTACAATTCAGATAACGAATGCCATGCTTGGTGTGGTATTCGTATTCAAATGTATCCAGGTGCAGAACCATCTGAAATTGTCGTTCACATTCGGATGCGTGACGAAAATGCTGAAAGCCAACAAACTGCATTGGGCCTATTTGGCGTTAACCTAATCTACGCCTGCTATTATTATATTGAAAATACTAAGAGAATTATGGAGTCGTTAACTGATGGCATGTCTCTCGGGCAGGTTGAAATTGATTCAATCGAGTTTAACGGTCCTTATTTCGAAGAGGTAGACAATCGTTCGATTAATTTACATTTAATTCGAAGCTGGAAAACACGCGCAATCATGTTCAAGCCGGACGGTTCCGTCATTGTCCCAGCCGAGATGTTATACAAAAAAAACGTTTTGACCATCCGAGGTTCTTTTCGGCCAGTCACTCGCCTAAATGTTGATATGATCGAACAAGGCATGAAGACATTTAGTGCGATTGAGGGCGTCACGCCCGAAAACAGCGTAGCACTGGCAGAAATTTCGTTGAATGATTCACGAGGCAGTGATCTTATGGTTTCAGAATCAGACCTACTTGCTCGAGTGCATCTACTTAATTCGCTCGGTTATAGCGTCATGATATCTGACTACACACGCTACTTTTCTTTACGTGCTTATTTTAGGCAGTTCACTAAGTTACAAATTGGCATCGTGGTTGGGTTGATTAATATCCGAGAAATCTTTGACGAAAGCAGTTATCGAGGTATTGAAGGTGGAATTTTGGAAGGCTTTGGTAAACTATTCCCGGATAAGACACGTCTATTAGTTTATCCAGAAATCGATCACGCAGACGAACTGCGAGATTTTACTAACGTGACATTACCAGAAAACTTGCAGTTTCTTTATGAGTACCTAGTGGCAAATAAGTTTATTTTTGGAATCGATAGTAGCGACTATGATCTATTTAAAATATTTTCGCGCAATATATTGAAACAATTACCTAATGGACGAGGTGAATGGGAAAAAAGTTTACCGGAGGGTGTTGCAAAAGAAATTATCAACAACCGCTTCTTTGGTTATCGAGAATAATTACGTAAGAATTTAACTCAAACAGGCGCTATTTCTAAAACATAGCGCCTCTCATATTAAACTGCTTCTAACGCATCGTAACTAGTTCTTCTGAACTGGTAGGGTGAATAGCAATGGTGTCATCAAAGTCTTTCTTGGTTGCGCCCATTCGAATCGCAACAGCAAATCCCTGTAACATCTCATCGACCCCTGGGCCAATGACATGGCAACCAATAACCACTTCACTCTCACCTAAACAAACCAATTTCATAGCGGTTGGTACAGAGTGATCCGATATTGAGTTATACATCGCAGTAAATTCAGTTTGATAAATGGTTACAGCATCGCCGTGTGCTTTTTTAGCTTCTTCTTCAGTGAGACCCACTGTTCCAATCGGTGGATGACTGAAAACCACGGTTGCAATGTTTTTATAATCAACATGTCTATCGGCTTGACCATCGTAAAGACGGTCGGCTAAGCGTCGGCCAGCAGCGATAGCGACCGGTGTTAACGGTGCGCGTCCGGTAATATCGCCAAGTGCAAAAATATGGTCTTGATTAGTGTTTTGAAATAAATCACAGGGAATATAACCGTGCCGATCAACCTCAACGCCAGACTTATCAATATCGAGATCATCATGGTCTGGGTTGCGACCTACTGCAAAAAGAACTTGGTCAAGTCCTGATTGACTTCCACCCTGATCGTCGTTTATATCAAGTTGTTTGTTTCTTTGAGTAATATGGGTAATTTGAGTATTGGTTTTAAGTGTAATACCAGATTTTTGTAATGCGTCAAACAAGGTTGTTTTTAATAGACTATCGAATTCACCCAAGACATGAGACTTTCGGAGGTACATCGTAACATGAGTGCCTAAAGAGTTTAAAACACCCGCTAATTCAACTGCAATATAACCTGAACCCACAATAGCGACTTGTTTTGGCAGACGGTCCATAGCGAAAAAACCATCAGATGTAATGGCATGCTCTGCACCAGGGATGTTTGGCAGAGTCGGCACGGTGCCGGTCGAAATGACAATATGATTTGCGCTATATCGCTTACCGTCTACTTCAAGGGTATGCGGATCAATAAAGTGCGCATTACCGGTGAGTTCATCAATGCCTAAATCTTTAAGATAACCATGATACCAGTGATTAATACCGTCAATGTAGGCCTCACGTTTTCTTACCAGTTTGCCCCAATCAAACCCATTATTGTTGACATCAAAACCGTAGCTTTTGGCATCATCAATTGAATGGGCTAAGTTGGCACCAAACCACATAATTTTTTTCGGCACACAGCCAACATTGACGCAGGTCCCGCCCATTTTTCCCCGTTCGACCACTGCACATCTTTGGCCATAAGTGACGGCTCGCTCAACTACTGAAAGTCCACCACTGCCTGCACCGATGGCGATAACATCATAGTCATAATTATGTTTCATATATTTTCCGCTGAATGAAAGTGTTTGTGTTAATCGGTAAGGTTAATCGAACATCATAAAGAAATAAAACGATGATTTTAGACCCTTAAATGGTAATAGGTTCCGTTTAAATCTGAGCGCTACTTAAGCATTCAGCCACCACCGTCGCTGCTATTAAACTGCGATCTAAGTCCATATTTGGTAGATCAACTCGTTCGATCTGAATGTCTACCTCAACTGAACTACCCCCCATCAGTTTGGCTTTTTCTGTTACGTAAGCGCTTGCTAGTACTCTGGCCTGATCAAGGGCGTCGTTCGAAGCGCTAAAGAATATAGGCTTATCTGTATGATGCAAATGATAACCCCCTGATTCTGTTGTAGTGATTTCAATTACGGTTCGAATTTTGATTCGGCCAATGGCAGCACCGATCGCATTCGCAACTTCAGCATTGGTGGGTATCATACAAACGGTATTCAGTTGTTTGCCAACAGCCACATAAAATACTGGTGCAGGTCCACCAACAGCAACAATGGGAATGCTTGGAGTGAATTGAATCGAGAGGTCATTCAATTGGTTTCCTCCATTGATCACCGCCTGAATGAGTGGGTTATCCATGGTGAAATCAAAGCCACTGAGCTGATTAATAATGAGGTAACTGCTTTTGGCGACCATGGTGTCAAATACGCGGTATGCAAATTGCTGAATCTCCGATTCTACATCCTCATCCTTCCATGAAATTAGGCTAAAAGACCGGCCTAGCATTAGGCAGGCCAGACGGGCTGCTTTTGAAGACCATTGTGATTGTAACCCCAGCACATGAGCGGCATCGCTTGGCGTCAAGCCTGAAATTTGAACAATACCACGAGCCAGTAAACGTATGAGGCGTGACCGATCAGCAGCACGAGCCGCCATAGTGTCGTATAACTTAGGTTCGTCGCCTATGCGAGAAATGAGTTCAATATCTTCTAATGACAGGCCTAAGGGCAGGTTTTTTTGATCGATCCCTTCCGCTAAAAAGACAAATCGTATTGCTGCTGCGAGTCCCATGCCGTCACTTAGACTCGTCTGTAGCTGATTGATAATCTGAGGGAATCGTGTACAGACCAGTGACAGTGGTACTACGCGATTGGCTTTTAAACTAACAACACCCTTGAAGTTGATTTCGACTTCACTATCACCACCAAGACCAATAGTTTGCATATCAATTGCTCGAACTAGAGTCCGATAGCCACCTGCCATTGCGCCTTTTTCGTTTAACTTTGGCCAGCCATTACGAACGATTGCGACATCGGTTGTGGTGCCACCTACGTCCGATATGATGAAATTGTTTAAGCCTGAAATGTAGTTGGCACCAATCACACTTGCGGCTGGACCAGATAGGATAGTTTCAATGGGTTTTTCGATTATTGAATCTGCACTGGCAATAGAGCCATCGCCCTTAACAATCATTAAGGGTGCATTAATTTTTTGTTCCTGCATGGCCTTTTGTACACTCTCAACTAGGTTGAAAATTAGGGATACGATGCGCACATTGAAAGTAGCAGTCAAGGCTCGTAGTGGACCATTTAAGCCGTCTGATAGCTCACTTGATGCAGTCACTGGCGAGTTAGTTAAATGCTGAATGACTTGCTTTGCCCGTTGCTCATGGTCGGAGTTTCGAATAGAGTAGTTAGCCGATACCGAAAAAGCCTCTACAGAATCTTTCAACGCGAGTACCTGTTCTATTAATGAGTCTTCATCAAGCGTACAGGTTTCACTGCCGTCGTATTCATGTCCGCCCGCAATACGAATAATTTTAGCGCTGGGTATGGCTTTGTGTAGTTTGCTGCGCTTCACCATATCGTCACTGAAACCAATAAGAACAGCTGCAACTGACGATCCCATGCCCTCTACCAAGGCATTGGTGGCTAAAGTGGTTGATAGCGATACAAGTGACACTTCATAAGTGTCAAGGCGTTGAGCTGACTCTGCAACCACTGCTTTAAGCGCGTTTGCAACTCCTATTTCAAGATTGCCACGAGTCGTGAGCGCCTTAGCGGTAGCAACCACCTCGTGTGTTAGTGCATCAATAATGACGGCATCAGTGTAAGTTCCACCAGTATCAATCCCAATATTAAAGTTAGCCATCGTCATAATTCTATAATTATCATTCAAGCCCAAACTGTAACAGTTCTTTAGTTGTAATTTAATTGCTGACAACAAATTATCTGTAATGATTTTACGTAATATGATAATTCAAATTGATAGGCGCTTGATAAATCCTAATATCATATTATAGTTGTTAGAGAGTTCAAATGGAGAACAGCATGAAAACAGTTAGTCAGTTAATTCACGGAAAGGATAATAAAATTTGGTCTGTAGCGCCAGATGACAAGGTTCATAACGCTGTAAAGCTTCTGGTAGAAAAAGATATTGGCGCCTTATTGGTCATCAAGGGCAAAAAATTAGTGGGCGTTGTGTCAGAAAGAGACTGTACTCGAAAAACTCTACTGAGTGGGTTGTCAGCTTTTGAGACAACCGTTGAATCAATTATGACGTCAAAAGTCGCCTGCGCAAAACCGGACTATACTATTGATGAGTGCATGGCACTTATGTCCAAAAAACGGGTGCGACATTTGCCAATTATGGATGGTGATAAAATTGTCTGCGTTATTTCAGTGGGTGATCTTGTTAAGGAAGTTATTGCTGAACAACAAATGCTCATCAATCATCTTGAACATTATATTAGTGGTTAATAACAAAACTTAATAACGGGTTCTGGCAACAATAAATCACTCAAAAAGTCAGTGACGTGCCGCCATATATCTTGTTGTTATGAGTGTTTGTGTTGTAGGCATAATCAACAAATAAGTCTGTTTTTACAAAAGAGGTCAGCTTCCAGCGGCCCCCAAAACCAACGCTAGTTTGCAAGTCAGTCAGGTTAATTTTGGTAACGTCTGCATAGACATTACCAACATCAATAAAGCTGCTCAAACGAAAACTAGGATAGTTTTCAAAGCCCTTTATGTATTCAAAGTTGCCGAGTACTAAGGCATCGCCTTCGATGGATTCTTGTTCCAGACCTCTTAAAGTAGAAGACCCACCTAATTCATAATAAGGGACATTAAAAGGACTGCTGTTCGACCAACCCAAGAGCAGCCGACTATTAAAATTATCAAGTGGATTAAGAGGGCAATAAAAACGGGATTCGATCTTGATTATGCTAGAGGCATAGTCAGACCCAACCCATTTGATTCCTTGCTGTAAATCTAAGGAATGAAAATAGCCATAACGACGATACTGCTGTGAGTGAACGGCATCATATTCAACCTTAAATTCCAGTCTATTATACTTGCCGGCGTCAAGTTTTCCCAAAAGCTCAGGGTAGGCTGATTTTAGGTAAATGTTTTGGTATGTGAGTGAAGTCGTTATCGACAAGGGGTAATTTAATGACAATAACGGCCAGTCTCTTGTTATGGAAACGGATGCAATATTTTCATATTCTATATTTTGAAAAACGTTGTTCTTAGTGGTTTTGACCGAATCACTTACACTAATATGATAACGATACGGGTGATTGAATTGAGGGAGGTCATAATTGATGCGGTAACGGCGGCCGTCGTCACCATTACCCAGTTTGGATTTTTCGGCTAGTAGATTAAGTTTTTGATTAGCACCATTAATATTAGATAGCTTTAGATTAACGCCAAGCTTAATGTCACCATCGCCATTTCGACTGAGGCGAGGTAAAAGCAGAGTGTAATATTTTTCTTTCAGTTGAATAATCAAGGTAAATTTAGACTGCCTCATTTCAGTTCGGAGTGTTACCTCTTTGAAAAGCTCGGTGTCTAATATATTTTGCCTAGTTTGATCCAGTTTCAATTGACTAATAGAATCACCTCAAAGATTTTTGCCCATTTGAGAACAAAGCGAGTCTTGGTTTTTGTGTTACCTTCGACAATAATTTGAGCCAATGGCAACCCATAAAGATCATCATTAGCAATTATTAAAGGAGTATAAAAAGTAAAAAAAACCGTAAGGCTTAAGCCCAGAAACTTAACTATAAATCTTGTGGCAGTTTTAATTGAATGTGTCACTAATTAATCAATTGGCCCCCAGAGCACTTTGTCGAGACTGTCATCAGGGTCGACTGTGACCACTTTGTTGGACTCAAACAATATGCCTTCTTTTTTCAAAAGTTTAGCTTGTTCACGATAGGGGTCCGAGTCAGGTTTAAAAGCCAATGTCCTATCTGACTTAACGACGCGATACCAAGGTAAAGGTTCGGGTGAGCGGCCCATTGCCGCTGCTACCATACGAGAATATCGCGGAAATCCAGCCACGCTCGCGACCTGTCCATATCCCATGACTTGACCAGCTGGAATGCTTTTCACCGTCGCCCATATTTTAATATCAAAGCTGTCTCTAAATTTTGTCATCAACGAAGTCTACCGGTAAATTTAGTAGCTGAGTAGCCCTTACTCTTAAAAGAATAACACTCGTTATCTTTATCATAAATCTTTATAATAAGTATCATTGTCATCATTAAAACTGATTTGAAAGTTATGGAAATTCGCCAACTACAATCTCTAATAAAATTAATAAATTGCAACTTTAGTGTGAGTAAAGCGGCTAATGAAATGTTTCTGGTCCAGTCGGCGGTCTCACAGCATCTTAAAAAACTAGAGGATGAGCTGGGTTCAGATTTATTTGTACGCAAAGGCAAGCGTTTAATCGGATTAACGCCGATTGGTGAACAAGTGGCGAAACATGCCCAGACGACATTGGCTTCGGTCAATAGCATTCGTGCTATTGGGTATGATTATATTAACCAGAATGAAGGTGTCTTACGAATTGGATCTACCCATGCCCAAGCACGTTACATATTACCGCCCGTTGTGAAGGCTTTTAATTCGGCTTACCCTCGCGTAGAGTTACAAATTCACCAAGGAACGCCAAAACAATTAGTTCAATGGGCCGTTGGAGATGAAATTGATTTTTCGATCTGTACTGAAGCATTATCTGAATCATCGCAATTGACTATTATCCCTTGCTACCAGTGGAACCGAAGTCTTATCACCTTACCCGATCACCCTTTACAATTAAAACACACACTTTCTCTTCAGGATCTTTGTGATTACCCATTAATTACCTATGTTTATGGCTTTACAGGACGTCGTTCGTTTAGTGATACTTTTGAAAAAGCTAACCTAGAACCGCACATCGTTCTTAGCGCTGCCGACACCGACATCATAAAAACCTATGTCAGAGGTGAAATGGGGGTGGGTATTATTGCCAGTATGGCGCTTGACGACGACAATGATCAAGGCCTAATCAGTCGTGATATAAGTTATTTATTCCCTTGGGAGACGACCAAAATTGCTTATTTAAACGATAAGTTTTTACGTCAGTACCAACAAAAGTTCATCGATCTTTTTTTAGCCTACGTGTATCAATCTGAGAATAATAAAATTAAAAATTTACCTATCTAATGGCTTTAAAACCGACCATCTATAAAATAAAAATAGATCTTTCTAATACAGATCAAGGGCATTATGACAACTACCCATTAACGATTGCACTACATCCATCAGAAACACCCGAAAGAATGATGGCGCGAGTATTGGCTTTTTGCATTAATGCACAGGAGGGGTTGACCTTTACCCGTGGGCTCAGTGCCATTGAAGAGCCAGACCTCTGGAGTCACAGCTTAGATGGCCAGATAAATCTTTGGATTGATGTGGGAGAACCCCGAGCTGATCGAATCAAAAAATCGTCGCATCTCGCATCGCGTGTCAAAATATATAGCTTTAATGCAAAGTCAGATGTGTGGTGGCAGCAAGAAATAAAGCAAAAAGTTAGTCCGAAGGCGTCAGTATTTCAATTTGACTGGGACTGTATACAAGCACTTACGTTACTGCTCGAAAGAACAATGAATATGGCCGTTATTATTACTGATAACTCAGCCTATATTGCCACTGGAAAAGGTGAATGTGAGGTGAGCTGGAAAGAGTTGCAAGCGCATTAATTGAGTGGATAAAGTTTAAACCGAATGATCATAACGACTTACTTTTTATAACCGAATCGCACTTGTATCCCTTATTGGTACAAGCCAACAAGGGAATGATCGAGTGGGGTTATTTATTGATATAATTACATGTCGTCGATAAGTGACTCAATATAAGCCAGTCGGCTGGTCATTTCTTGGTGCAAGCGTCGTAATTCATCTTTAACAATCGTTGCATTCTCGACGCTGGTTTTTTTGTTATTAACAATATATTCCAGTTCTTCAATGGCCTTTTGAACAAAAGGTGAAATTTCATAAACAACTTGGGTTTGACGAGATCCGCTATCAGTGACGATCGTTTTACTGGCTCGACCGAATTCAAAGCGTTTGCTGCCCGGTAGAAAAGAGCCTTTCTTACGACGATAAATAATACGTAGGTGGTCCGTGTTATTTGACGTGGTCAACGAGAATCGTTCAATTTGTTCCGGGTTATTAATGCCCATTTCTGTCAAAGTAGGGTAGTTTTTCATTTTCCAAACACCTGTATTATTAAAGGTTAAAACTTCCCACGAAAATGGGAGTCATTCCAGACATTGATCCTGATAACATTTAGATAGTAGCATTAAATTGATTTAGGTTGTTGTCCAGTATCCATCTGGTTTGTTATTTTAAGTGAAGTGCGGATATAAATTAAAAGGAGTAGTTCAATGAGCATGATCCACCCAAAATTATTGAGTGATTGTTTTGTTTTAGGATACTTTCCACTTTGCCATCTGTTGCTTGCGAAAGACGCAAATTACCCTTGGTTTATTTTGGTGCCAAACAAACAAGATATTTCTGAAATCTACCAATTATCTACTTCAGATCAACAGCAATTAATGAATGAATCGAATACTTTAGGTGAGTGCTTAATGACTGAGTTGAAAGGCGATAAACTGAATGTGGCAGCACTGGGTAATATGGTTCCTCAGTTACACATGCATGTTATTGTGCGATATAAAACAGATGCTACATGGCCTGAGCCCATTTGGGGTAAAGTTGCATCAAAACGATATGATAAACTGGAGTTAATGCAATTAAAAATACGGTTAAAAAAGTGGGCTCTCCCCAATTTCACAGAGCTTGACTCATTCATTTAAAATGTATAAATCAGCGGTTTAAGTTCTGTTGCCTGTGATATTATTTAACTTTAACTTTGATTCTGTTATGTATTCACCGCATTTACCGAATATCCAATCTTTCCAAGCATCTAGTTAGATGTTTAACCTATTGATTCTTTTAACCCTGTGTTTGCTTTTTTTTTATTGGTGGCATAGTGGTGACTTCAAAGCTCTGGCCATGCGTTTTGCAAGTCAGCATTGTGATCAGTTTGAACTTCAATTGCTTGATCAAAGCATGGTAATAAAAGGGCTGTGGTTAGAAAAAAATCCTGACGGTGCGCTATCCGTTAGACGACGGTATCAATTTGAATTTAGTTCAACAGGTGAGCAACGCTACCAGGGCGTATTGACAATGGTCGGTTTAAAGCTAAAATCGATTAGCATCGAAACGTATCAATTACCGCACTCCAATTGAAACTATCAGATAGACCAGCTTTTTTTCACTGCATCTAGAAACCTTGTTAATGTATTTCTCTACCGGACGGTTGTCATGAATAGGCGAGGTTTTTTTAAAAATATGGCTAATAAGTCGGCCGAAAAATCTACCCAGTCCATTGAGAAAAAAGTCAATAGGCGTGCTGCTAACTGGATTCGTCCACCTTACGCACTGGATGAAGCTGAATTTTTGATGGCTTGTACTCGATGTGACCGCTGTGTTGAGGCTTGCCCACACCAAGTTATATTCAAACTGTCGGATCGCTTAGGTAAGGCTGTCTCTGGCACTCCTGCACTCGATTTACTGAAAAAAGGTTGCCATCAGTGTAAGGACTGGCCATGCGTGAATGCCTGTAACGACTTGGCGCTGGTTCTGCCAAAGCCAGTGCCCGATATCGATCAAAGCGAAATAGAGCCTGAACTCCCCATGATGGCTCGTGCTGAAATCAATAGCAAAGTCTGTTTGCCCTATAACGGACGTGAATGTGATGTCTGTGTCGATTCTTGTCCGGTGCCCAGCGCATTGACTTGGGATATGACATTACCAATCATCAATTTACTGCTGTGTACGGGCTGTGGCATGTGCCGTGAGGTATGTGTGGCTGACCCGAAAGCGGTCAATATTAGATCCCTGCATAACTCGCTAGGTTACTAAAGCTGGAGTTTAACTAGACGAAGTAAGTACTAATTATACGAATTTGTTTAGCATCGATTCGAATTGATCTCTGTCAACCTCGATCGCACCAAGTGACATCAAATGTGCAGTCGCCATCTGGCAGTCAATCAGTTGATAGTTGCCTGATTGAATTAAATGATGCAGGCACAATTTCGAAGCATTATTGGCCCGACTAAACATAGATTCACCAAAAAAGACGCTCCCCAGTGAAATACCGTACAAGCCACCAACGAGTTGATCTTCCGCGTCCCAGCACTCAACTGAATGAGCATGGCCTGCTTGATGCATGGTGATATAAGCATTGATCATTGGGTCTACAATCCAAGTGCCTGCTTGATCTTTACGTGTCTCGGCACAATGGTGTATGACGGATTGAAAGGCGAGATTTTGAGTGATTCGATAGGACTGTTTTCGAATCAGCTTACGTAGACTTTTACTGAGGTGAAAATTGCTCGGTAACAGTATCGTTCGAGGTGCAGGCGTCCACCAAAGTATGGGTTCGTCGTCACTGAACCAAGGAAATATTCCCTGTCGATAGGCGGCTAATAACCAGTCAACACTGAGCGCACCACCGGCTGCGAGTACCCCATTTGGCTCATCTAAAGCGAATGAGGTGTCAGGGAAGCAAGGGGGTTGTTTAGGGTCCAGCCAGGGGATCATTGCGGTAAGGCGAGTGTTGCATTAATTCGGTTTGATAATTGTTTATATGTTGATTTTCTTGCTTTAAGAAATTCGCGATGGCGTCACGGAACTCGTCATGCGATATCCAGTGGCCCGACCAAGTTTTGGTTGGCAAAAAACCCCGACTGAGTTTGTGCTCTCCCTGTGCGCCCGGATCAAAATGAGTGAGTCCGTGTTCAATGCAATAGTCAATGCCTTGGTAGTAGCAACATTCAAAGTGCAGGTTATTGGCAAATTGTTCACACCCCCAGACCCGGCCATATAAGTGTGTATCACTCCGATAAAACAATGAGGCTGCGACAATCTTACCTTCATTGCGAGCAGAGCCCACTAATACCTGTGGTGCTAAAGTTTGACCCAGGTGTTGAAAAAACTCGGGCGTTAATGTTGGCGTGCCGTGTTTTCTATTATAAATACTGGCATAGAGTTCATACACTTTACCCCACTCTTGCTCAGTTAATTCTTCACCTGATTGCATTGCTAGTTCAAAACCATGCTGTGAGGTGGCCTGACGTTCCTTTCGAATATTTTTCCGTTTCCTCGAACTCAATGTAGCTAAAAAGTCATCAAAATTAGCATAGTGATTATTTTGCCAATGAAATTGAATATCACAGCGTAGCAAAATGTTGTGTTGTTTGAGCGAATCGAGGATTACTTTTTGGCTAAATAAAATGTGCCAAGAGCTGAAGTGATGGGTCTCACAAAATTGAATGGCAGCTTGGCAGCAATACAACCGAAGCTTTAGCTGATCTTCGCCATCCGATACTTTTTCGGCATTAATTAAAAAGCGGTCTCCAGTAGCGGGTGTGTAGGGGATTGCCGTGACTAGCTTGGGATAATAGTCCATTCCGCTGCGTTGGTAAGCCTGAGCCCAAGCATGATCAAATACGAGTTCACCGTAAGAGTTTGTCTTTATGTAACAGGGCAGAGCGGCAATGAGATCATCGCCATCGTGAACGACGCAATGGGCCGATTGCCAACCAAACGGTTCCAGACAACCATGTTTCTCTAATCCATAAAGGAAAGCGTGCCGGGTAAAAGGATAGCTGTTATTGCCAAGCTTATCCCAGGCTGACGCATCAATCTCGGCGAGGCTATGACAGATGCTGACGCGCCAGTTATTGTTGGGGCGAGTGTCTTGGCCGTTTTCGGGTAATTGGAGTGACAACCGTTTATGCCAATGCGTCTAGATATTTTTCGGCATCAAGGGCTGCCATACAACCGCTACCTGATGACGTAATTGCCTGACGATAAACATGATCCATTACATCACCTGCGGCAAAAACACCTTCAACACTGGTGGCAGTCGCATTGCCATGCAAACCGCTATTGACGGTAATGTAACCGTTAGCCATCTTTAATTGGCCTGCAAATATATCGGTATTGGGCTTATGACCTATGGCAATAAATATGCCGGTAAGGTCCAAATCTTTTGTGGTGTTATCCTGAACATTACGAATTCTCAAGCCAGTAACACCTGAGTCATCTCCTAAAGCCTCTTCAAACTGATTAAACCATTCGATGGTGACAT
>OJEJ01000216.1_pt1 | contig 27015 bp, 25 predicted proteins | sample 1593271 | NCBI WGS metagenome assembly OJEJ01 (sample SAMN05416877, study PRJEB24817) | seawater metagenome | isolation source: Sea water | place: Canada:Atlantic | collected 2013-11
TTGCTATCTCAATTCTGGCCGAAGTCATAGCTGTTCGGAATAATATTGATATTTCGGGCAAGGAAGCAATACTTGGATCTTCTTCAAATTAATACTCTACAGTCTCGTCCATAGAAGTGATTCTTAACTGATCAGGCTATACATTCCGGTCATCATTATTGGACCAGTCTCCTGGAAGTGATAAGTTTCATGAAAGGCTTGCAATGTCATTTAATAAATACTAACATCCTATCTATAGAATGTTTAAAGCAAATTGCTTACCTGGCATTAAAAACTAAAGTTAAGTCCTAACCAAAAACAGTACAAATGTCATTTAACGGGTCCAATTTGCCTGCCATCTGGCGGCCAGGATCAATGCCAGAATGTTGGAAATTTTAAATTTGCTACAGGTTATTATTGATGAACCCATTTAATCTGCCGAACGATATCACTGACGAAGCTACGCTTGCTGATGCCGCAAAACACCTCGGCAAGGCAAATGTCATATTGCCCAGGTTTTCCGAGTTGGCAGATCCAAGGACTATATCCACTGATATTCTTCACCAGATTAATGGAGTCGATCCAGGTGTGGCTCACGCGAAGAATTTATTTCGGCTTCATTGGTATAACGACTCGCAGCAAAAAGACCTTGCTGATGTACCAGATCATCTGGTTCTTGATCAATCACTGACAGGTGTCGCGGCACCAATAGTCGTCATGTTAGGTGCGCGTTTTCCAATGATAGGCGCACACAAGGTTTTAGCAGCCTATGCATGCCTGGTTACACGCCTGATCTCAGGTCAGTTTAACCCTGAACACAGTCGGGCGGTATGGCCATCGACCGGTAACTACTGTCGGGGAGGGATCGCGATTTCTAGAATACTCGATTGCCGAGGCACTGCGGTATTGCCGGCTGGCATGAGTCGCGAACGCTTCGAATGGCTTGAGAGCTGGGTATTGAATCAGGAGGATATTATACGGACGCCTGGTTCTGAAAGTAATGTGAAAGAAATCTACGACAAATGTGCAGAACTTTCGACCGATCCCACTAATGTTATTCTCAATCAATTCTCTGAATTTGCCAACTATCTGGTGCACCGACATTGTACTGGGCCCGCAGTTAAAAATGTTTTTGATCACCTGAAAAAAGATAATACTGGGTTGACTATGGCGGCATTCGTTGCCGGGACTGGATCAGGTGGAACGCTGGCTGCTGGAGACTATTTAAAGGAGCATTGTGATGCACGAATTGTCGCCGTTGAGCCTACAGCATGTCCGACCATGCTTTATAACGGATTTGGAGAACACAACATACAGGGGATCGGTGACAAGCACATACCACTGATCCAGAATGTCATGAACACCGATATTGTTGCTGCAGTATCCGATACCAGCTGCGACCATCTTAGTGTTTTGTTTAACTCCGCTACCGGGCAGGAATATCTATCGAGTCGTCGAGGAATCGATGCCACTCTCGTCCAAAATCTTCAGAATCTGGGACTGTCAGGGATTGCGAATGTTTTGGCAGCCATCAAAACCGCAAAATTACTTGATCTGCCAGCGGACGCAGCAGTAATGACAATCGCCACGGATAGTGGTGGTCTGTATGTCAGCGAACGCCAGGCCACAGAAAACTCTGCTTATGCTAACGGCTTTGACCAGGTTTCAGCCGCCGAGGTTTATTGCCAGCATATCCTGGGTGCAGAAACTGACCACTTGCTGGAATTGAATCACCGTGACCGTAAAAGGGTGTTTAATCTTGGTTATTATACTTGGGTTGAACAGCAAGGAGTGAGCAGTGAAGATTTTGAAAGTCGCCGTGATCAAAGTTTCTGGAACGGTCTGCAAAATTACTTGCCGATATGGGATGAGATGATCGACGAGTTTAATCTTCGTTCAGGTGTTGATAGATCGAAATAAACAGAGTTTGCTCTGAGTGAAAAATCAGGGGGAAAAACAATAAAGCTAGGAGAAATAAATTGGCACAATCATATTTGGACTTAAGAGCAGCAACTTCAGCAAGAGACCGAAGTCTGCGTGAGAAGGTTATGTCGATTGAGGAGGCCACCAGTTTGGTTAATAACGGGGACAGTGTCGCCATTGGCGGTTGCACCGCTTCCAGGACGCCATTTGCTATGATCTGGGCGTTGATTCGTGCGGCAAAATCCGACCTAAAGATTTCACGCAGTATTACTTCTACCGAAGGTGACCTCATGTTTGCCTCTGGAATAAGCAACCATATCCTTACCAGCTGGTTCAGTCAGGGCATAGTATGGGGTATCTCCAAGGTCATGCGGGCCTATACGGAATCGAATCGCGCGCGTTTTGAAGAATGGAGTCACATGTCTATTGGTCTCCGCTATCGGGCTGGTGCGATGGGCGTTCCATTTATGCCCATGCGTTCCATGATGGGTTCTGATGTTGCGGGCCAATTAGATAATTTAAAGGAGATGGATTGCCCTTTTACCGGAGAGAAAATGTTGCTTGTGCCAGCTCTCAACCCGGATGTTGCACTAATCCACGTACAACGTTGTGATGCCTACGGAAATGCGCAAATTGATGGGTTGCAATTTATGGATATAGATATGGCGATGGCAGCCAATCGAGTGATTCTGACTACAGAGCGCATTGTCAGCAATGACCAGATTCGCCGATCGCCAGATCAAACACGAATCCCCTTTATCGCTGTAGAGGCTGTTGTCGAGGTGCCTTTTGGTAGCGCCCCGCACGAATGTTATGGGATGTATGAACCATTTTTCTCACACATGGATGACTATGCCAGTTTAACTAAAACTAATCCGGAACAGGGCGTCGCTGAGTATTTGGAAAAATATTATTATGGTCCGAAAGATTGGACTGAGTATCTCGAGTTACTCGGCCTTGGTGAGATGCTAGATGCCACTTATCGTGGTCGGAGTATTCAAAATGACTAATCAGTCTGACTATACCAGTGCTGAATTGCTCGCCGTAATGAGTGCCCGTCAGCTGGTCGACGGCCAAACCGTTTTTGCGGGTGTTGGCATACCATTGCTTGCAGCGACACTGACCCAGCGTCTACAAAGCCCCGGGTTAACTATCCTGTTCGAAGGCGGGGTCCTAGGCCCTTTTGTGGTTCCTGGAGAATTGCCACCGACGACCAATGAACAACGTTGCACCCGACGTGCCAACATGATTCTTGCCATTACAGATGTGTTGTTATTATTACAGCGCGGTTACGTCGATATTGGCTTTATGGGGGGTGCTGAGATAGACCGATATGGTAATTTGAATAGCTCGATACTCGGTGATCCAGAAAATCCGAAAATTAGATTACCGGGAACCGGTGGCGGTAACGACATCTCTAGCTTGACTCAGATGATTGTCACAATGAAACATGAAAAGCGTCGATTTGTGGAGAAAGTTGACTTTATAACCAGCCCTGGATTTCTAGATGGTGGCTCTAGCAGGAAAGATTCTGGGTTAGTGACCGGGGGCATGCACCGAGTAATCACCGACCTTGCAATTATGGGTTTCGATGAAAAGACAAAGAGTATGAAAGTAGAAGCTCTGCATCCTGGCGTAACGGCTGAGCAGGTTAGAGACAATACTGGATTCGATATTCATATAGATGACGATCTGATGGTGACTGAGTCGCCGACGATTAAGGAGCTCGAAGTTCTTCGCCATCTCGACCCCGAACAACTTTATACGGCTTGATACAGGCCTAGAAAACCCGATAAAAATTTAGGAGAATAAGAAATGACAAATTTGTCGAATCAGTTTGGTATTACAATGCGAAACTTCCAGCGTTTTCCCGATCAGCCCGATGCACAAGACCTGGTTGATTTTGGAGTCCGAATGGAAGAATTAGGGTTTGATTCACTTTGGGTCTGGGATCATATACTGCTCGGAGTTTCACCACATTTTCCGATTATTGATTCATTGACAGTGCTAACAGCTGTAGCCGCACGCACCAGTAAAATTAAACTGGGTACGGGTATTCTGGTATTACCATTACGTAACCCTGTATTGCTGGCCAAACAACTTGCCAGTATGGATCAATTGTCTAATGGACGCATGATTATGGGCATGGCCTCGGGCTGGTATAAACGAGAGTTTGATAATGTCGGTGTACCGTACAAGGAGCGTGGTAAAATTATGGATGAGAGCCTAGAAATCATGTCCCGTCTCTGGACGGAGGACATAGTAAATGGCGACTGGGCTCATTTTAATCTTGATGGTGCAGTTATGTTTCCGAAACCTGTACAGTCGCCACGAATGCCTATCCTGATTGGTGGTTATGTGGACCGGGTTTTGAAACGAGCCGCTGTTGACGGCGATGGATGGCTTACATATTTCTACACACCAGAGGGATTTACCAAGTCTTGGAACAAGGTCCTTGGTTTTGCAGAAGCAGCTGGTAAAGATCCATCAACGTTGATGAATTGCAATCAGTTGCCCATCATGGTCGGAGAATCTCGCGCCAAAGTTGAGGCGCCAATGATGGAGTGGCTCAATTCTGAATGGGATTTCGCATCCTGGAGTGATTCAACCACGGATAGTGCGATCATGGGAACAGTTGATGATTGTGTTGAACAGCTTCAAGCGCATATAGATGTTGGTGTACAGAAAATTATCTTTGTGCCCTATAAGTACGAAGCTGAACAGGTCGAAATCATCGCCAAAGAAATACTACCACGACTGAGAACCTAAAGGCGATATCTGGCTGGCTCCGGAATACTTTTCCGGTGTCTCCAGCTGGTAATACGAGATAAAAATTAGCTTAATCATTAGAAAGTTAAACGAGTTTTTTAGCTTGTCAATGCATCTCTGAGGGTTAAAACCATCCTAATATTATGTGTCTGATGATTATAATATGTAATACCATAATCTATGGTGTTTTCCATCTTGAATACCATTCCATTTCTTTGAATAAGCCCTGAAAATTTCTTAATATCAAGTATATCCTGCATTTATCTCAATCGTTTTTTAGTCCCTAATGTTCGAAAAAAACCCACTTTGGTCGAAGTCATTGACTAATTAAACGGCCTAATTAAATTTGTTTGCAATGTCAAGTTAATTCTTATAAAGTACGAACATACTAATGTTAGAATGTATAAGTCGAATTGACTCATTTTGATTATAAAAGTGAGCCATATTCATATAATAATTAATAAGAGGAGTGAGATAATGAATAGATTTAAAAGTATAGCCTTAGTTCTAGCAGGAACAGTCGTCGCCTCAGTATCATTTATTGCCACCGCAAACGAAACGATCAAAATTGGAGTTTCGCAACCCTTAACTGGTGCTGTTGCAGCTTCAGGTAACTATGTAACTCAAGGTGCCCAAATTGCGGAATCGTTTATCAACGATGCGGGCGGTGTTCTTGGCAAGAAAATAGAACTCGTAATTGAAGATAATAAGAGTAATCCGAAAGAAGCAGTGGCGACAGCGGAGAAACTCATCATTCGCGATAAAGTTTCGGTCATGATGGGAGCCTGGAGTTCTACCTATACTCTGGCTGTTATGCCGAAGTTGATGGAATATGGTGTCCCAATGGTCGTCGAAACATCGTCATCGGGCAAGATTACAACCTCAGGTAATCCGTGGATTTTTCGCATTAGTCCCACCTCACAGATGGAAGCAAAATCCTTTGGTACCAAAGTAGATCAGTTCAAAATCAAAAAAGCCGACTTTATTGTGGTCAACAATGACTGGGGTCGTGGTGCTTCTGAGGCTTTTCAGGAAGTACTCAAGGCAAAAGGTATTTCTGTTGGAACTGTGGAAACAATGGATGCCAAGGCCACTGATTTAAGTGCGCAGCTTGCCAAGATTAAATCTTCCGGTGGCGATACTTTATTTGTGACTTCTGGTGTCGAACAAATCACGCTTGTACTTAAGCAGATGAAAGAGCAAAGATTGAACCACCAGGTAATTACAACGGGTGGATCATCGTCGCCAGATCAGCTTATAAGCCAGGCTGGAGCCGCTGCCGAAGGTTCGAATCATTTGCTGTTCTTCGCTCCCTGGTTTCCCGAGTCAGCACCCAATCCATCAGTTGCTACAAAATTCGTCAATGAATGGAATAAGCGAGGTCATAACTTCGCTGGTTTGACTGAGGGTTTTCGCGGTCATGACGGGATCATGACCATTGCAGCTGGTATTAAAGCTGCTGGGAAAAATGATTCAAAGGCAATTCAGCAGGCACTTTGGGACGTCAAAGTTAAAGGCGTTAATGGCAACATTGAGTTCATAAAGCAAGGCCCTGCTGGTAAAGAAAGCGCCCAAAATGTACCGAACGTCTATGTCGTGACAATCAAGGATGGAAAGATAGCCCTTCCATAAATACAGCTGTGATATGTTAACGAAAGAGTAACTTTTATTGTTGTTAACAATGCCCCCTTTTCCGGGGTTTAGTCCAGGAAAAGGGGAGAATTACGAATCTTAGCGGTATGATTAAAACCTAGTCGGCTGCTAAACCTGGGAAGTCGCCATGGCAGAATTTCTTCAACATATTTTAAACGCAATAGTCCTGGGTGGCACATATGCGCTGCTCGGTATTGGATTGACGCTTATTTTTGGCATTATGAAGGTCGTCAATTTTACCCATGGCGAATTATATTCCTTTGGCGCTTATATGATTTTCATGTTTTCAGCGATGCTTGGGCTAAACTTTTTTCTTGCCATCATTCTGAGCATGGTTTTGGGTGTATTGTTAGGCGGAATTATTGAGTTCGCGCTGCTGCGCCCTCTTCGAGGCGCCAATATCGATACCACGATGTTAGTGATGATAGGTGCGTGGATTGTGATGCAGAACCTCGAACAATTAAGTTGGGGTGGTGTCGCAAAATCGATTAATCATCCTTTTCCTTTAGATCCGTTGGTAATAGGCGAGGTTTCTGTTTCTTGGATTAGAGTTTTTGTATTTTTCTTCGCAGTTATCTTGATTATAGGAAGTTACTATCTAATTAATAACACCAAACTCGGCAAGTCGATGCGTGCGACTTTCCAGGATCGTGACATCGCCGCGCTGATGGGTGTTAATATCAATCGTGTGTATACAGCGACTTTTGCATTGGGATCAGGTCTCGCGGCAACTGCCGGGGCTTTGCTTGGTCCCGTTTTTGTGGTCACACCCACAATGGGTGATATGGCCGCACTAAAGGCATTCGCTATCGTTATTCTGGGTGGCCTAGGCAGCATTGCTGGAGCGACCATAGGCGGTTTTATTCTAGCTTTGGCCGAGGAAATGGGTGCCGGTTACATATCGTCTGGATACCGTGACGCAATGGGTTTCATACTAATTATACTTGTATTGATCTTTCGCCCAACGGGACTGTTCGCGTTGAAGGAGCGATACGGATGAGTCGTTGGATTAGTATTTTGTGGTTAGCGTTTCTATTTTCGATCCCGTTATGGATGATCGATCTCTATGTTCTTCACATACTAATTAATACCGGCATTTTTGTCATCGCCGCTATGAGTCTCAACTTGTTGCTTGGATATACCGGTCAGTTGAGCCTTGGTCATGTCGCGTTCTTCGGTATTGGCGCTTATGTCAGCGCACTAGTTTCTCTTGGCTTCGATCTTGAACTAACTGACACATATACATTTGTATTCGATGCAAAACCGGTGTGGATAGCGTTCCTGTCTGGAATTATCGCTGCTGGCCTGTTCGGTTGGTTAATCGGTAGAGTCGCCTTTAAGGTCCGAGGGGCATATTTTGTAATCGTTACTATCAGTTTTGCCGAAGTTGTCCGCCTGGTTAGTCTTAACTGGATCGATCTAACTGAGGGGCCTATGGCGCTTAATAATATCCAGCCATTTACTCTCGGAATTCCCAATCTATGGGAAATGACACTATATCAAAAGATACCAAATTACTATCTTGTCCTAGTCGTTGCGATTGTTTGTTATATTTTAATTCGACGACTTGTCCACTCGCGCATAGGGAGAGCGATGATTGGCCTTCGTGAAAATGAACCGTTGGCCACTTCAGTGGGTGTCAATGTCACCCATTACCTGGTTATAGCAACCGTTATTTCTGCTGCCATGGCCGGTGCTGCTGGTGGGCTTTACACGCACTATTTCCGAATTATTGACCCTGATATTTTCTTGTTTATTTATACGGTAACCATGGTGATTATGGTTGTTTCTGGTGGAAAAGGTACACTTGCTGGCCCTATCGTCGGTGGGATCATTTTTGGTCTTCTGCCCGAAATACTGCGAGAATTTGCAGCACCTGAGATGCAATGGATAATTTACGGCATTGCTATGATCTTGATCGTCTTTTTCCTCCCTGACGGCATAGTTCCAGCGCTTAAAAACTGGTGGAAGAACCACAGATCTAAGCGTACGGATAGTGCTGAAATGGATGCTGGAACATGAAAACAGTTAAATCTGATATGTCTGAAGTTCTACTGAATGTCGAAAACATTGCCATTAGTTTTGGCGGACTGGTTGCGATTTCTGACCTTAGTTTTAACGTTTACAAAGGTGAGATTGTGAGTCTTATAGGGCCAAACGGTGCAGGTAAAACGACGGCTTTTAACATCATAACTGGTTTTCTAAAACCCAACTCAGGTAGCATTACTTATCGAGATAAGTCGCTAACAGGACTTGCCGCCCATCAGGTAGCGAAATACGGCGTTGTTAGAACGTTTCAGAAAACCAGCGTGTTCGACGGCAACACTGTTATCGAAAATATCATGATGGGGCTGCATCTTAATGGGCGTTGTAAGGTTTGGGAAGTATTGCTCGGGCTTCCACGCGTTAGCATTGAGAATACCCGACTTGAAGAGCGAGCTCTAGAGATTCTAGATCTGGTTGGCCTGTCGAATAGAGCGAGTGACATGGCCTCCGACCTAGCCTACGGCGAATTACGGTTACTCGAGGTTGCTATAGCCTTGGCCGCGGAGCCGGCACTATTATTATTAGATGAGCCAGCATCCGGCATGAACCCGTCTGAAACGGCAAGTTTCATGAAAACCGTCTCCAAAATTCGTGATGAAGGAACAACAATCTTACTGGTCGAGCATGATATGCGCATGGTAATGGGAATTTCTGATCGAGTAGTCGTCCTAAATCAGGGTGAGATCATTGCCAGTGGGACTCCAAAGGAAATCCAGAATAATCCAAAAGTAATTCATGCTTATCTCGGATATGGAGACGAAGATGCTTGAAATTGAAGGGTTGAACTGCTATTACGGTAAAATTGAAGCAGTTCGTAATCTGTCTTTAAAAGTAGAAAAAGGTCAGTTGGTTACTTTAATCGGTGCGAATGGGGCAGGAAAATCGACCACCCTTAAATCGATTTCTGGAATCTTACCCGCCTCGAGTGGCCGTATTTTGTTCGAGGGTGAAGATATCACCAAGGCTTCAGCGCGCACCATATTGGATCTTGGGATTGCCCATTGCCCTGAGGGCAGGAGAGTTTTCCCTTATATGTCCGTTCAAGAAAATCTTGATATGGGTTGTTTTCGACGTAGCGACCCTAAGCAGATTGAATCTGATCTCGAGGGTATTTTTGATCGTTTTCCTATCCTAAAGGAACGACGTCTTCAAATGGCCGGAACTTTGTCTGGTGGAGAGCAGCAAATGCTTGCAATCGGAAGGGCGTTGATGTCGCGACCAAAATTTGTCTTGTTCGATGAACCTTCACTTGGGTTGGCACCAAATCTGGTAAAAACAACCTTCGACATAATTTCCGAGATCAGGGATCAGGATGTTACAGTACTTTTAGTCGAACAAAATGCTTACGCAGCGCTGGCGCTATGTGATCACGCCTATTTGCTTGAATCAGGTGAAGTTACTTTGCAGGGCACTGGCGAAGAACTCAAAGGAAATGATTATGTGAGGGAAGCCTATCTTGGTGGCTAGGGATCCGACAGATTCCTGAAAACTTTTGATTTACATAAACGAATTTAAATATATCTCACTTAAGAATCAATATACGGAGTGAATGGTTTATGAATTTCGATACTGATAGCCTGTTAGAGAAATGTGACGTTCACGAAAATACTTTGGCTCCCGCCTGTGAACCCTGGAGTAAGAAAATTAACTAGGGCGACATATTCCGATTGGTTGATTTGGAGCGACAGCAGGCCGTTGACCTCCTTTGTTATAATGCCGAGGACACTGCGGAACGCTACAACGCAACCAATACGTTCAAACTAAATAAAATGATTTACATCGGTAAGGGTGCAGTACTTTGGTCAGTTAAAGCACGAAAAATGATGACAGTCATTGATGACACCTGTGGCCAACATGATACGCTTGCTGGATGCTGTTCTATCGAGATTGACAAGGTTCGTTATGATGTAACCAATACGCAGAGTTGTCAGGCCAACTTTGAACCCGAATTGAAAAAATACGGCATGGGTGAAAAGGATATTGCGGCCAACATAAATTTTTAAATGAATGTACCCGTTGAGGGTGATGGGTCTGTCGCCATCGCTGACAGTGTGTCGAAGCCAGAAGACTATGAAGAACTTCGTGCTGAAATGGATTTTCTTGTTGTAATTTCTAACTGTCCCCAACGCGGCAATCCCTGTTCTGGTTTTGAACCCACACCGGTTCGAGCTATTGTATACTCTCCGCTGCCAGGCTTAAAAATACATTTTTGTTTTTGAATGTCAGCCAACCATTCCTTTGCTAAAGCATCGACTAATCGCCAGGCTTATCGGAAAAGGGAATTAAATACCGATTTAATTTTTAACCAGAAAATGCTAAATACCACATTTCCCATATCCAGTTCGGCTTGATCCGGAGACGAGTCCACTGTGCTGCCGTCAGTACTACCCATGACTGCCTCTAGGTTGCTTGCGAAATTTTGGGTCATACGGTTGGCAATAGCATTAACAATGCCACCGCGACTAAACTGAGCCAAAGTTCCGGTTAAAGCGAAGGCGACTTTAACATCTACCTGTGTGGCGGCCCCGGTTTCTGTTTCGGAGAGTTGATAATTGATAATGCCTCTGGCACGCGTACTATGACCTTTGTCGAAGCCATTAGCATCGATGTTGCCTGTGAAATTAGAAGCATCGGCTATAACCTCAGCTTCGAATGCAAAATTGGTGCGGATTGGCCCAAGTTTAATGACTATACCACCTTTAATGTTATTGTCCCTGGGTGCTTCGGTTAGTGAAGCACCTGGCATACAGTTAGTCACTTGCTCGAGGTTTTGGAACATGTCCCAGACCACAGCACGCGGATGTTTTAATTCAAAATTTTGCGTCAAAGTTGTCATATTTCCTACAGACGCTAGTTTGGAAGTATGACCCTCTTTATTATCCTTGCCCTGTGTGGTTCCGACTTCAACCGGCACTTCATCAATAGTCAGATTTTCTTGAGCTTTGAGTGCACTGCCATCAGCTAGACGTTTATCCAGGACCTTGCGAATGGCGTTAACAATGCCGACATAGCCGGTGCAGCGGCATAGGTTACCGCTGAGTTCGATGCGCAATCTAGCATCGTCAATCTCTGGCAGGCGCGTGATGATGTCACGCGCTGTGACTAACATTCCGGGTGTGCAAAAACCGCATTGCAGGCCATGTTCTGACGTAAATGCTTCGCGTAAATCGGAAAACAACGGGTCTTTATCAAACCCTTCGATAGTCCAGATGTTGGCATCATCGCAGGCGATCGCATAGGAAATACAGGAACGCGCAGGATTACCATTGAGGTTAATCGTGCAGGCGCCACAGACACCCTGTTCGCAACCTAGGTGGGTGCCAGTGAGCAATAGTTCTTCGCGCAGAAAATCGGCGAGACTGGTTCTTGGCTCGACGCTGGCAGTATGTTTTTTTCCATTAACTGTGAGGGATATGGTCTTCACAATGATTGAACCTGTTTGATACAGCGACGCAAGGCAGTTCTATGCATCTGACCACTCAACGGATTCAGGTCCAGAGCATTTTTTGTTATGCAGGCATCGATAGCTTCGTCAGAAGTCAGCAGATCAATAGCGTCAGTGATAACGACTGGATGCGTATCTGTGGCACCGATGACGACGCGACAATAGTCTCGGCTGGGATCGATCACGACAGCACTCATAGCTTCGGCAAAGTCGCCAGTTTTACGGCAGAACTTGTAATATCCCCAGCGCGCTTGCTTAGAGAACTTCGGGATACGTACGGCTGTGAGAATATCATCGAAATCGAGTTTCGTTTCAAAAGCAGAGTCCATAAACTGATTGAGTCCAACTCGTCGCTCACCATTCGGACCAGAGATAACGGCTTCAGCACCGGCGGCAGTCAAAGAGATAACCCAGTCTGCAGATGGGTCGGCATGGGCCAAACTGCCACCAATGGTGCCCTGGTTACGTATTGCTCGATAAGCAATTCCCGCAGCAACGCTATTCATCATACCATTCGTAACATCTGGAATTTTACCGTCTTCTATACTGGCGTGGGTAATACAGGCGCCAATTATTATGGTGTCAGAGTCATCAGATACGGTTTTGAGCTCGGGTATAAGCGAAATATCTACCAGCTGGTTGACGCGTGACAGGCGCATATTAAGCATCGGGCCGAGGGATTGTCCCCCCGCTTTTACCTTGCTATCGCCTTGACCTTCGGCAAGTAAGGTCAAGGCCTCTGCAAGGTTTTTTGGGCGGACATATTCGAATGCGGCCGGTTTCAAGACTGAGCTCCCGCTTGAGCTTCAGCAATGGCAGCAAGAATGCGCCTGGGTGTAACAGGTGTTTCAAGAACTTCAACCCCTATTGGCGCAAGGGCATCGTTAATCGCATTGGCGATTGCTGCAGGTGGGCCAATTGCGCCACTCTCGCCTATTCCTTTGACACCAAATTCGGTGTTGGGTGATGGCGTTTCCATATGTTCGATACGAAATGCCGGTATTTCGGTAGGCCCCGGCAACAAATAATCGGCCAGAGTAGAGGCCAGTGGTTGGCCCACTGAGTCGAATGGCATTTCCTCATAAAGTGCGGTTCCTATGCCCTGGGCTGCACCGCCGAAAACCTGTCCATCGACTACCATTGGGTTAATCATGGTGCCACCATCTTCTACGATGACGTAATCGAGAATTTCGACATGTCCCAGCTCGGTGTCGACCGCGACGACGACAGCATGGGAGGCGTAGCTAAAGGTACCGGTATCAATTTTAGGTCTGTATCCAACGGTGACCTCAAGTCCACCTGGATCAACATCGGCAGCTAAGATCTGTGGTTTGTAGTACCAAGCTTCAGCGATTTCGGCCAAGCTTATGCTCGACGCCGCCCCTTTGGCTTGGCCATCGATAATCTGAACTTCTTTAAGATCAAGCTTCATCAGATGCGCCGCGATTTTTGCAGCTCGTTCAGCCAGTGCTTTGCAAGCTGTAGATACCGCACCACCAGACATTACAGCGCATCGTGATCCCCAGGTACCGGTGGAATAGGGCGTATACTGAGTATCACCATGCACCAGCCGTACGTCTGCGGGGTCAATACCAAGAATTTCATTAGCCACCTGGGCCAGGGTTGTTTCCATGCTTTGCCCGTGAGAATGGGCGCCAATGCGTAATTCTAATGATCCATCGGGGGTTAACCGGGCGACGGCCTGTTCTTGCCCTGGTATCATTGGAACACCCCATGCGTGATAGACCGATGTGCCATGGGCTCCCTGTTCGCAAAAAGTGCAGAAACCTATACCGATTCGGCGGCCATCTTTTTCATTTGTTGCTTGTCGTTCACGTATGCCTTTTAAGTTTATCGATTCGACGGCGCGACGTAGGCTTTCCGGGTAATCTCCGCTATCGAACGCTTTACCCGTTATGTTGGTATAAGGCATGGCGGTGGGCGGCACTAAATTCTCAAGGCGGACTTCGTAGGGTTCGCGTCCGACTTTTCTAGCAATAGCGTCAATCATCAGTTCCATTGCAAAGCAGACACTGGTTCTCGCGACTCCACGGTAAGGGAGAATTGGCGGCTTGTTCGATGAAATAGAGTTAATGTTGCATTGATAGGCTGGAACAATATATGGCCCGGGTAAGATACTGGCCACCTGGGCGCCTTCTAAACAGGCTGAAAACGGGTAGGCAGAGTAAGCGCCTGCATTGACCGCGCCTACGGCTTCAAGCCCAAGAATTCGGCCGATGTCATCGGCATAGGCGGTGACTTGGTATTCATGCTCGCGGCAATTTGCATTGGCAGTTAAATGTTCTCGGCGATCTTCGATCCAGCGCACCGGGTGTCCACACTCCATCGCCAGCCAGCCGAGACAAATTTCTTCTGGTGTAAGAATACCCTTGTAGCCGAAAGCACCACCCACATCAGGGGAGATGATACGAACGTTCGCCTGACTCAGGTTCAGGCATTCAGCCAGTCCAGTTCTAACAATATGGGGCATCTGGGTGGAGGTGTAGAGTACTAGCTGATCCATGCGATTATCCCAGTAAGCAACGACACCTTTGCCTTCAATGGGTGCCATACATTGACGGTTAGTCCGAATCTGCCGAGTGACAGTGATAGAGGCATTTGCCTTAGCTTCTGATAGATCGCCGTCCCATTTCGACTCAAGATAGACATTATCACCCCAATCTTCGTGAACTAGTACGGCTCCTTTTTGCTGGGCACTAACCATGTCGACAATCGCGGGTAATTCATCAAAATCAACGACGAGTTCTTCTAAAAAATCCTCTGCCTGCGCTCGATTATCACCCACGCACATAGCGACCAGCTCACCGACGTGACGTACCTTGTCAGATGCCAGTGGTGACTGTTCTGACTTTTTGAAACCTGCCAGGCTGGTCATCGCGCAAATGGCTTTGACGCCACTCATATTGCTCCAACAGAAAGCCTTGTGTTTCAGATTTTCGGGTATGGTTATGGCATTGATTCGAGCATGGGCAAGCGGGCTTCGGAGAAAAGCAACCTCCTTCATCCCTGACATTTTTATATCGGCAACAAACTGACCACGTCCTCGCAAATAACGGTCATCTTCTTTACGAAGAAGTCGACCGCCAACGCCTTTATTTGACCTTGCATTTGAAACCATGAATATCCTCTATGATTATTGTTACGAGGAGAGCCAGAAATAAAAATGATGGAATCGAGTTATTTCGGACCTATAGTTCATTTCTTCTTTTAAACAACCTAACATTCTATAATTAGAACCATATTATAATTTAATCTGCAAATCAAGCAGTGATAGTGGAAGCCTGAATCATTCTCGAGTAGTGGATTCTAATAAGTTTGAAAATTAAGATATACAATTCAATTTTAACGAGACTAACGTTTGTTTTTATATAGATCAGGCACGCGTATGTTCCCGCGGCAGAATTCCATTTTTAAAGTTTGGCGTTTAAATTTTACAGCAATTCGATATCGAAGCGGATACAGTCTCCGCGATAGATAATTTCTGCGATATAGATAGCAATATTTTGATCGTTTCGTACCACACAACGCACTTCTGCAGTTGATGTGTTTACATCCACCTTAAGTAAGTGAGCTGTTTCCATCTCGGCGGCACTAATAATCAAGGTTTGATGGGCCTGACCAATTTTAATATCAGGTAGTTCGGTAAGAACAGCCAGGGCGGTACGAGTTTTAAAATCTTCTGGTGACATATCGTAAACCGATTTGGCTATGTGCACATTGACCAGTCCATAAGGGCTATTATTTTTTAATTGCACGCTCCTCAGAAATACGTATTCGTCGGCCAGTTCGCCTCCCCTTGGGCCGAGTCTGGGGCTAGGTGGGTTTTCAACCTTCAGGAATTTTGGAACATTGTCTTCGATCGTTTGAAGTAGGGAAGAAAGACCGATCTCTAGAGTCATCCAACGTGTTTCTTCAGGTTCTTTAGTAACATAGGTGCCTTTACCTTGTTTGGCGCTGAGCAATCCTTCTGAGGTAAGGTTATCCACAGCTTGACGGATTGTGATGCGGGCTACACCAAATTCCGCTTCCAGTTCTGGAATCGACGATATCTTATCGCCGAGTTTCCAACGCCCTTGTTCTATGCGTCGCCTGAGTGTCGAAGCAACCTGTATATAAAGTGGGATGTTACTGCGTTGGAAAACATCTGATTTTTGTTTAGCTTTATTCAATTCTCATTTACTCGTATAGATAACTTAAGCGTAATTAATATTTTATAGAATTAAAGTATACAGGTTAAGTATTTTTTCTGAGGTTATATTTAAGTCTTTGTATATTAGATGAACTGCCAAAGGCAAATTTTTTAACCCTCTTGCACCAGTGAAGTTCGTTGACATTTGGCCAATACAAACAGTAGTTCCATATTGTGATTAAAGCCTGTCTAACAAAATGATTTAAAACGTCTATACATACTAATGTTAGTATGTTTAAATACGCATTAGTTCCAAATTGTGATTATAGCCTATCTGACAAATGATTTAAAACATCTACACATACTAATGTTATAATGTTTAAATATGCTCTGTATGCGCAGTGATTTATCGGCGAAATTGGTATAAGACAAAATGAAAAAATGACTATAAAAGTAAATTTAAATGCAGATATGGGTGAGGGTTTTGGTGCTTATGATATTGGCAACGATGATGCATTACTTAAGGTAATTGGCTCGGCAAACATTGCCTGTGGTTTTCATGCTGGCGATCCTAATGTGATGCATCGAGTAGTTATGCTTGCCAACGAAAATGGCGTTAGTATTGGTGCGCACCCTGGCTTTAACGACCTATGGGGATTCGGCAGACGCCGGATTGATATGAAACCACGCGACCTTGAATATGCTATTGCCTATCAAATCGGAGCATTGCACGCCATTGCGGCATACACCGGTGACAAGGTGACCCATGTCAAACCTCACGGTGCTTTAAATAACATAGCGGCCGAGCAATTTAATATTGCGATGGCAATCGGACGAGCGATAAAGACGGTCGATTCGAGTCTGATATATGTTGCCTTGTCCGGAAGTGAAATGGAAAGAGCTGCACAAGAGTTGGGTTTGCCTCTGGCTCGAGAAGGATTTGCTGACCGTCAGTATGACGACGAAGGCAATCTGGTGTCCCGGAAAATTGAAGGCGCTGTGATCAAGGATCATGAGATAGCTAAGCAACAGGCGATTCGAATGACCGCGGATAATGAAATTGTTACTCGAAGTGGCAAAGTTATCAGACGGCAGGTTGATAGCATTTGTGTGCATGGTGACGAACCGACCGCGGTGTTGGTTGCAAAGGCTGTCCGAAGCGGTTTGGAATCCGCTGGAATTGCAGTTGTTCCGCTCACCGAAATGGGCCTTTAGCGAGTCTGCCTGTTAACACTAGAGTATGTTTTGAAGTTGTGAGGAAATTTAAGGTGATTGTAATATTAGTCATGAATAATCCACTTTAATAACCCCGGCAAGTAGATTTTTAGTATTGGAGAATGAATCAATGCAAGAGAACACAAAAAAAATTGCAATCATAGGTGGAACCGGTGCACTTGGCGGTGGGCTTGCTTATCGATGGGCAAAGGCCGGTCTACCCATTGTAATCGGATCCAGGACAAGTAGTAAGGCCGAATTTGTAGCGAGTGAATTGATGTTTAGTCTCCGCGAGGCTTCTATTACCGGAACCGATAACCGCTCCGCAGCAGCCATTGCTGACATCGTCGTTATCACTGTCCCTTTTTCTCATCACTCGGCTATTTTACAAGAAATCGCGGACGAAGTTGATGGTAAAATCGTAGTCGACGCGACCGTGCCGCTGATGCCACCAAAAGTCGGAACTGTGCAGCTGCCTGATGGTCGATCGATTGCCTGTCGAACGGCCGAGGTCCTCGGCGACAAGGTCGACGTGGTTGCTGCATTTCACAATGTTGCCGCCGATAAATTACGCGGTGAGGGGCCTATCGATTGTGATGTATTGGTGTGCGGTGATAAAAAGGCCGCCCGTCAGCAAATTATCAATCTCGTTGATTCGCTTGAAATGCGTGGTCTCCACGCTGGCCCGCTGGTCAATTCGGCTGCTGCGGAGGCACTGACATCTGTGTTGATTACCATCAACAGGCATTATCAGGTACCTGGTGCGGGTATTCGAATAACGGGCGAGTTGAAGCCTTTGGATGCACCCAATAACTAACATGGCCTCAACTTTTCCGCTCTCTAGTGAGCAGGTTCCAACTGAGGACGTTCTACAGAACTCATTAAGTCTGATTGGCCTTTCTGACATGCCGCTTATCATGCCTGGTGATGATTTGGTTTCTGTCATAATTGACAGGATTGAACAATCTGCAACAAAGGTTTTCGAGGGCGATATTTTTGTCATCGCTCAAAAGATCATTTCTAAAGCTGAAAATTGCTATGTTGATTTGCGCACGATTACTCCTTCTTCAAAAGCCCTTGAGCTAGCCGAGATTGTCGAGAAAGATCCGTGTCTGGTTGAAGTTATCCTCTCAGAATCGAGCGATGTCGTCGCCTATCGTCAAGGCGTATTAATCGTTACCCACCGCAATGGTTATGTGATGGCAAACGCGGGTGTTGACGCTTCGAACCTTGAACCTGATGGTGATGGTAGCGAACGGGTACTTCTGTTACCACTGGATGCAGATGCTTCCTGTGCCCATCTGCGGCAGGCCTTCGAAAATCATTTCGGATGTCGAATTGGTGTCATTATTAACGATAGCGTCGGACGACCATGGCGTAACGGCTCGGTCAGTCTGGCACTGGGCGTTTCTGGACCACCCGCGGTCTGGGATAGAATTGGTCAGCAGGACTTATACGGGCGTGAACTTCAAGTCACCCAAATAGGCTTCGCTGATCAGATTGCGGCTGCGGCTGCTTTGGTTATGGGTGAGGGGGCCGAAGGAATTCCAGTGGTTAAAGTCGGAAACCTCGCTTGGGAAACATCGACTACTAATGGTCGTCAATTATTACGTGACAAAAAGCAGGATCTTTTCCGGTGACTGAAACTACAAAGCAGCTGAAACCAGATAAGCAGCAATCGAGTAACGAGATTCGGATGCCCGGACCCGTTGTTGCAATATGCGGTGGTGTAGGTGGCGCCAAACTTGCTCTGGGGCTTTATCGTATCCTCGAGCCCGATGCATTATCTATAATCATAAATACGGGTGACGACTTTGAGCATTTAGGTCTGCACATTTCGCCTGATATTGATACGGTGACTTATACGCTGGCCGACCTTAATAATAAGGAAACTGGTTGGGGGCGCCGCGACGAAACCTGGACGTTTATGAAGTCCCTGGAAGCACTCGACGCAGAGACCTGGTTTATGTTGGGGGATGGAGACCTGGCAATTCATGTTGAACGAAGCAGGCGACTGGCTGGTGGTGAATCACTTAGCGCTATTACTGCAAGCTTCGCGAGGAACCTCGGGATTTCGGCGAATCTATTGCCGATGACGAATGACAAGTTCAGTACGGTGGTAAAAACGAAGCAGGGGGTTTTATCGTTCCAGGACTATTTCGTTCGCCAACAAGCCAAACCTTGTGTGGAGCGTATCGATTTCGATGGAATTGATAGTGCCAGTCCGAGTGACGAAGTATTGGCCGCGGTGAGTCAACCCAATCTTAGTGCTATTATTATTTGTCCATCGAATCCATTTCTCAGTATAGACCCGATACTGTCAGTTCCTGGTATCAAGCAGGCGATCAGAGCCAGCAGTGCACCGGTAGTTTGCATCTCACCTTTGATCGGTGGACATGCGGTTAAGGGCCCAACTGCAAAAATTATGACTGAACTTTCGTTTCCGACGACTGCGAGCGCTATTGAAAATCACTACAGTGAATTGATCGATGGTTTAATCATTGATCTTGTCGATAGGGATGAGAGCGTTGATATCTCGAGGCCTAATTTAGTGACGAAAACATTAATGAACAGCACTGAGGATCGTGAAGAATTAGCGCGGGCTGCATTAAAATTTGCCAAAAGTTTGTGACAGAGCAATCGTAAAAATAATGAGGCTGAACGACTATAAGGCCATGACCAGGAATTATTATGTGGATTATTATACCTTGCAAAAGGCTCGAACTTGCCAAGTTAAGATTAGCGCCGGTTCTCTCGACAATAGAGCGCCGTGGCCTGGTTGAGGCTATGCTGTTTGATGTGCTCGAAGCAGCAACTGCCACTCAAAATATTGATGGAGTCATGGTCGTTAGTAGTGATCCGACGGCTGAAAAAATTGCGGCATCATTCGGCGCCGAATGTTTTTCAAAGCATAGCGATAGAGGCCTGTCATGCGCACTAACTGCGGCGAGAACCTATCTAAAGTCTGAAGCGGTAAACGGTGTTATGACGATATCAGCCGACCTGCCATCGCTGTCCTCGAGCGACATTAGTCTGGTGTTGGCATCTTGTCAGGGTGATCAATCAGGTATATGCCTGGCGCCTGCGACTAAGGATCTCGGTACTAATTTGGTCGCGACTTCGTCTGCAAGCGATATTCCCTATATGTTTGGTAACAAGAGTTTTAATAAACATTTATCAGCCGCTCGAGCATGTGGTATTGAGCCAACAATCATTCGTAGACCTGGCCTTGGATTCGACATTGATCGGCCGGAAGATCTACTGGAGTTTGTTGAGCAGGTATCAGTCGAGCCAGTAGCACTCGATAAGGCATCAAAAGGCCGGACATTTCACTACCTTCAAGAATTTGGCATTCCAGGGCATTTTTCACGGTTTAAGGAAAGTGGTTCATTAAATCAAGTAGTGGAGAGAATTTGCTAATGTCGGAATTAAACAACAGCAGTCAAATAAAAAAACTAACCGCTGAAGATTTACTGCAGATGTCTGCTGATGGATGTCGGATTGACGATCACCAGGCTAATTTATTGATTCAAGATCTTGATCCGAACGCGCTGATGGCGGCTGCCTCGTTATTGCGTGATCAGGGGCACGGATCGGCTATTTCCTATTCACGGAAAGTGTTTATACCCTTGACCAAGCTTTGTCGAGATGTCTGTCATTACTGTACCTTCGCCCAGACGCCTAAACGTGGAAAGGCTAATTTTCTATCACTAGAAGAAGTTCTCGATATCGCCCGTGCGGGAGCTGAAGCTGGATGCCGAGAGGCACTTTTTACACTCGGGGACAATCCAGAAGCTCGATATTCAGTGGCACGTGAAGAACTTGACCTCATGGGGCAGGCGTCGACCTTATCCTATTTGAACTATTGTGCAGATGAAGTTTTTAAACAAACCGGCTTGTTGCCACACGCTAACCCTGGGCTTATGGACCCAACTGATATAGCCGCTTTGCGCGAAACCTGTGTGTCACAGGGTATCATGCTGGAAAGTGCGTCAGAGCGATTGTGCGAGAAGGGTCAACCGCATTATGGCTCGCCTGACAAGTTACCTCAGAGACGTCTGGATACAATCCGCTGGGCAGGAGAGGCAGCTGTTCCATTCACTTCGGGCATTTTGATTGGCATTGGAGAAACCAGGCTAGAACGAATCGAATCATTGTTGGCTTTACGCCGCCTGCACGATTCCTATGGGCATATTCAGGAAATTATTATTCAAAACTTCCAACCAAAAGCGGATACGAAAATGGCACATTCACAGCCCGTGTCTACTGACGATTTGTGTTGGACTATCGCCATTGCGAGGTTATTGTTTGGGCCGGATATGAATATTCAAACGCCTCCAAACTTAAACTCTGGTGAACTAGAATCTCTGGTCGCAGCGGGTGTTAACGATTGGGGCGGTGTATCTCCGGTTACGCCTGACCATGTTAATCCGGAGGCGCCCTGGCCGACTCTGGAGCGGTTAAGTCGTGAAACTGAAGCGACCGGCAAGATATTGATCGAAAGGCTGGCGATTTATCCATCCTATGTGCGTGATAGTGCACGCTGGGCCGCCGATAAATTTTCGACACCCTTGAAACACAGCGTCGATGCACAAGGTTTTCCACGCGAGGAGCAATGGTCTCCAGGTACGGAGCAATCGGTTCCCGACTGGAAAATTTTCCCGACAATGGCGACAGTCAGGAATCCCGGTAAAGGTTCGCTAGACGGAATTATCAATCGCGCGATTGAAGGCCAGGCACCCGATGAAAACGAAATTGTAAAGTTATTCTCTGCGCGGGGTCGCGACTATAAGATGGTTTGTGACACTGCAGATAAATTACGTCAGGAACTAGTGGGTGATCGTGTCACTTATGTGGTTAACCGAAATATCAATTACACCAATGTCTGTTATTACCATTGCGGGTTCTGCGCGTTTTCTAAGGGCCGGACTAGCGTAAACCTACGTGACAAACCCTATAATCTTGAGATTGAAGAAATCCAGCGTCGGGCCCGTGAAGCAACTGGTCGTGGTGCTACCGAAGTCTGCATGCAGGGTGGAATTCATCCTGCATATACGGGTGATACTTATTTAGAAATCTGCCGGGCAGTAAAGGCAGCTGTGCCAGATATGCATGTTCATGCTTTCTCACCGCTTGAAGTTTGGCAAGGTGCGGCTACTCTTGATATATCGATTCAGGATTTCCTGTGCCGATTAAAGGAAGCCGGCCTTGGATCTTTGCCTGGCACCGCAGCTGAAGTGCTCGACGATCAAGTTCGTGCGGTTCTTTGTCCGGATAAAATTAATACGTCGCAATGGTTAGAGGTAATGGAGACCGCACACAAGGTTGGTTTACGCTCAACCGCTACCATTATGTTCGGACACGTAGATGCACCTGAACACTGGGCACGTCATCTGCTTCGAGTACTTGAACTTCAATCTCGTACTGGAGGTTTTACCGAATTCGTACCATTGCCGTTTGTTCATATGGAAGCGCCCATTTACCTTAAAGGCAAGGCACGGCGGGGACCGACTTTCCGTGAATGTATCCTGATGCATGCGGTAGCGAGGCTGGTGTTTCATGATAAAATTCCAAATATTCAGGCATCTTGGGTGAAGCTTGGTCTTGATGGGTTATCGGCCTGTCTGCAGGCTGGTGTTAATGATGTCGGAGGTTCGTTAATGAACGAAACCATTACCCGATCGGCAGGAGCTGTTCATGGGCAAGAAATATTGCCAGAACAACTCGAAAGGACGATTCGGGCAGCAGGCCGGGTACCAGCACAGCGCACCACGTTTTATCGGGAACCATCGGATCGACAAAAGGCGGCAGCCTATGGTGCACCAGCATTGAGTCTTAACCAAAATACACCCTTAAGACAGATGGCAAAGAAAATTCCAAGAGTAAAGAATGAGATCTATGCAGAATTTATTACAAAGATATGATAACGGCAAAAACAGAAATCTGGACCTAACTAAAATAGGAGTTTGAGTTGCACGAAGAAGCTATCAACCAGCGTCGAGAACAGGAAAATACTGATTTGAATTACACGGCTTCAGAGCTAATGGCGGTTATGAGTGCGCGCCTGCTACAGGATGGGCAAGCGGTTTTTGCCGGTATTGGTATTCCATTAATGGCATCGACATTAGCACAAAATCTACACGCCCAGGGATTGACCATTATGTTCGAAGGTGGGGTCCTTGGGCCGATTGTTGAAGCCGGTGATTTACCGGGCTCCCCAAATGAGCAACGCTGCGCACGACGAGCCAATATGATTTTGAGTATTACTGATGTTTTGTTATTGCTACAGCGAGGTTATGTAGACTTTGGTTTTATGGGTGGGGCTCAAATCGATTGTTACGGTAATTTAAATAGCTCTTTTATCGGTGGCGCAGAAAAAAATGAAATACGATTACCTGGTACGGGTGGTGGCAACGATATAGCGAGTCTTACCCAGATGATTGTCGTGATGAAGCATGAAAGACGCCGCTTCGTCGACAAGGTAGATTTTATCACCAGTCCCGGGTTTATGGCGGGCGGGTCGAGCCGTTCTGATTCAGGATTGCAGATGGGTGGTATGTATCGAGTGATTACAGATCTTGCAATTCTAGACTTCGATGATACAACCAGGCTTATGAAAGTTAGAGCCCTGCACCCAGGCATATCTGCTAAAGAGGTTCGAGATAACACCGGATTTGATATTCACATCGATGATACTCCTAACGTTACTAAACCACCAACCGTATTAGAACTAGCGACCCTACGACATCTGGACCCAAAGAAAATTTATACAGCCTAGCTGTCTGGGTTCTGACAGCAAGGTTGATGATGGTAAGTCGAGGCGCCCTAAGGTGACCGTTTTTATACGCATTCTGCGACAAGCTAGGCCTTATTGGGGGTCTTTGCTTAGTATATTCCTTTTAAGCATTTTGTCTGCGCCGTTGGCACTTCTTCAGCCGCTGCCGATAATAATCGTTGTTGACTATGCGATCGGATCCGAACCGTTTCCTGAATTTATATCCAGTCTTGTTCCAGCGGGCATACAGAATTCTGGCGCTCTAGTAATAGCAGCTGCCGCTTTGCTGCTTTTTGGACTAACTCTATATCCGGCAATCAGGTCACCTGCATTAATTTGGATTTGCGTACCTGCCCCTTGCGTGCATTTCACGTTTGCGATCACGGGTGCGTTTCGTGGCATCGTCGGACCCGTCATGATAGGTGCCAAACCATTTGTCCCAGGGCATTTCTGCGTTGCCATAATTGCATTCGTAATAGCGGTGATGCAGTTGATGAAAAAATGCACCGACCAGCAAGGCCTGTCGATCTTTTGACCAGATGGCCTCGTAACCGGAATGAGATGAGGCCGCGCCAATCATCAACCAATAGGCCAAGAAAAGCATGTGAACTGGATGGCTAGGTAAGATCAGCAAAACCAAAACCGCGCTGGTATATCCAAGGGATTCTGCCGGATGCATCGACATACCTGACCATGGTCCGGTGTTCACGTTGCGATGGTGAACCGAATGTACGTGCTTGTAGATGAACGGTTGATGCAAAAACAGATGCACGGCGTAGAAATGAAAACTCTGCCACAGTGCAAGCAAGGGGAAAAGCAGAACAAACCAGATCGGATGTGCGCCAAAACTTAGGGTGCCCACAAAATCATTGGCATAAGCCAGACGAAGGATACATTCAAAAATGGAAATAGATGTCGCGCCAAAGACCATCGAATAATAGATATTATCCCAAGTTTGGTACCCGAACTTAAAAAGCGCGTTCTTGCGCTTCATATAGGGACGCGGATCGTATTTCAGCAGCTTGCCCTGACCGTCAATGCCATAAAACCAATGGTGCAACCCACCCGCAACAATAAGTAGAAAAATCCAATTGCGGATGAACACCAATGCCATCCAACCAAAGTCTAGATTGGCCTGCTCTGGCCCGACTGGCTGCATCCAAAACGCAACCACAAAAGCCAAAAGCAAAAAGATCGACCGGTCTGAAAGAAGCCAGTTCGTCCATATCCATTTCCCAAGGGCACCAAACTTTGGCGGCCAATTCCAATACGGAGAATATTTCACCGGTAAGTCCGGATGCCAATGCCATTGGCTGCTCATCGGAGCAATCGCAGGTTGCGTTGGCGTTTCTTCATTCGGGTCGGCGTCTGTGGTGGTCATATCTAGTCCTTTCCTGAATTATAAAGTGTGGTACGCGCTATTTGGATACGCTTGTTAACACTGTATGTTGGTTTTAGGCAGGTTGCTTATAATAGGTATCTTTTACCTTGATTTTGCCATCTTGAAATTCCCATAAATCACAGCCGATAATATCAATATCGGCGCCTGCATTTGTTGTTCCGCGCACGCGCCATTCACTAAGCGCCTTGTTTCCAGTGATCCAATTCTTCCCTTCAGTCCATTGAATATTAGGCGCATCTTCAAATCTTTTTTGTAGTGTCGCTTTGATGGCCTTTGGGCCCTTTAATGTTTTACCAACGGGTTCAGGGCCAGCGGCTAATAGCATGACTCCATCTTCTGCAAAGAAGCTTCCTACTTTGTCTGCATCATGGGCGTTGAAGGCGTCGATAACCTCTTCAAGAAGAGTAAGTGTTAGGTCTTGTGCCATTGGGTTCTCCTGTTAGACCGATTTGACAAAGGTCTCTAGTTTACGAAAAAATTCACTGTTTGCATCGGCCAAAATGTTGATCTCGTCAAAATGATCTGCATTGGGAACATTGTAGCGTTCAAAGGGTATTTCAGCCGTGTTAAACGCCTCAAAGTACATATCGGATTGGCGATGAAATTCATCCGTTTCAGCACCACCACAAACAATCAGTTGCGGTGCGGTTGTAACCGGAGGCGTATTCATTGGGCTAAGCATTTCAGCCTCATCAGTATCCATGCCTAAGGCGTCATTGATTGTTGTGTGTCTAATCGGTTCCAGCAAGCTAAGTGGTGAAATTGGAACGCCAGCCTTGATCAGGTCGACAGGTAAATCTTTGTTTCGTCTTGGCCAATCTGTACCCATAAGCATTTCCGTTAGGTGACCTCCAGCTGAGTGGCCAGAGACCACTATACGATTTGGATTAATACCGAGATGATCACTATTTTCCCATAACCAGACAAGAACCTGACGGCTTTGTTCTGTGAGATCTGTCATGGAAACAGTTGGACACAAACTATAGCCAGCGATAATCATGTTAATACCATTGTTCACAAATGGTTCAGCTAAAAAACTGTAGGCTGATTTATCACCTCGCTGCCAATATCCGCCATGAAAGAAAATCAAGGTTGGCGCACCTGCATCGCCCGCAGGAAAATAATCAAGTTTTTGCTTGTCAAACGGCCCATATTGTAGATCAAGAGTGCAGTTCGTGTGTTCACGCGTGTGCGCACTTCGATTGGTCCAATCTGGCACGATTACAGTTTCATAATCTGTTCTGCTATCTCGGACGTTATATTGTCTTTCCAACTCTTCGGGCGTGTATTTCTTAAATACATCCATAGCTTAGCCTTTTGTTAAACGTTAATTTGAATTGGCATTTGGGTAGAACATTTTGACTGTCGAGGTCGCTGCTGCAATCTGTTTTTCGCCCTGGTACAGTTCACCACTAAGAAAGCTAATAGAGCGCCCCAGTTTACTGATGCGACCAATGCCACGAAGTTTACCTGAATTACCGGTGCTAAAAAAACTGACTTTCAATTCAAGTGTCGCAACCTGTGCATCCACCTTTGGGCAACCAAAAACCGAATAAGCCATTACTGCATCCAACATCCCAGTGATGTAGCCGCCTTGAACAATATCACCCTGTCTCTTATACACATCTCCGAGCCCACGAGACGCTACGCTATCTCGT
>OJEJ01000226.1_pt1 | contig 25493 bp, 22 predicted proteins | sample 1593271 | NCBI WGS metagenome assembly OJEJ01 (sample SAMN05416877, study PRJEB24817) | seawater metagenome | isolation source: Sea water | place: Canada:Atlantic | collected 2013-11
TCTCAAAAGCGCCGCTGCGAGCTATGTACACTTTTCCAGAACCGCCCTCTTCAGCGGGTGTGCCATAAAAAACCACACGCCCGGGTGTATTAGATTCCTCTAACCACTCTTTGATCGCCACTGCCGCCCAAGCGGAGCCGGCACCAAACAAATGGTGCCCACAGGCTTGGCCTGCTCCAGTGGCATTTTTAATCACATCTTTAAAAGGAGAGGCGCTTTGAGCAAGACCGGGAAGAGCATCAAACTCCCCTAAAATACCAATAACCGGGCCCCCTGATCCATACTCCGCTTTAAACGCGGTAGGAATATCAGCAATACCATTGGTGACTGTAAACCCCTCTTTAGCGAGTTCGTCCTGCAGTAACTTGGCACTTTGGGTTTCTTGATAACCCATCTCAGCAAAATTCCACAGATCCAAGGCCACTTTTTCAAATTGTTTTTGATGGGTATCGATACTGTTCTGATAATCTGGCTTTTCCGCCATCACTGCAGTTGAAGCTCCAATGCCCAATGCAAGAGCCGCAATTTTAATTCTAATAGCGCAAGTTACTTTCATTCGCCGATTCCTTATCCAAAACGTTATCTAACCTATGCTGATATTAATACTTTTATTAATAAGTATGCAATCTAATGCCATCAAGACACAGACACAAAAAAGGCCCCGTATAGGGGCCTTTTTACAGTAGCTCTTATAACTTATAGAGATCCTGGGATTGCCCACTCCGCATACCAAGGGGTGGTGCCTTCTTTAACTGCCCCGACAAAGTCAGTTGCATCAAACTCGAAAGTTGATCCATTGTCTTGTGCAGTAATGGCTTCTGCAGTGACTTCTGCGGATGCATTGGTGATGGCATAATTGTCATCAAGAACAATAGTCTCTTCCACGACAGAGGATCCGTCAACCGGCATTTCTTTATTGAACGTAACACCCACCGTATCACATAAGAAATTACGCATAGTAATAGGTGTATCCAGTTTAGCCGTAACATCAACTCCGTCTGTGTCAGAGTCATCTATGCGCGCACAGGTAACGTCATAACCAGTCACTGCTGAGTTGTGGATAGCTGCTGTGACTGAACCCCTAAGACGCATCCCATATTCACCCGCAGAGTTAGCCGCATCGCCACCGATAATAGTTACGTTAGCTATTACGCCGGCAGTTTCTGGTGTGTAATCTTCGTCAGAAGAATTTAGCTCAATACCACGCGGGTCGTTAGAACCAACAGGGGTCGCTCCAGCAGTTTGATTCTTGATGATCAGCGCGTACTGAATGTTACCCTGATAGCCTTCGTCAAAATCAATATCATCGTCGTCATTATTAGTTAACAATGCATGCTTAACGTTGACCGTCCCGCCAAACCACTCAATGCCATCATCCTGATTGCCGTGCACTTGAACGTAGTCAATCAATGTTTTATGCCCTACGCCTTGCAGAGTCAAGCCATTGATCTCGTTATTAGGGCCAGCAATCAAGCCACCCTCAGCGATACGAACATAACGAATAATACCGCTATCATCACCCTTATCACTACCACCGTATTCCTGAACGAAATCACCACCTTCACCTAAAACATTGCACCAGGTCTCTCCCTCAGCAAAACAAGCACCAGTCCCACCTTGACCATACTGAGGTGCAAAACCTTGGATAACAACACCGCCCCACTCACCCATGCCGTCATAGTCAGGATCGATACTACTAAAGGTGATTGGACTTGCCGGAGAACCATTGGCAATTAATTTAGAACCGCGAGTCACCAGTAATACACCATCGGCAAATGCTTTTACATCAACGCCGGCACGAATAGTCAGAGTAATGCCAGCATTTAAGATTGCTTGCATTTCATCAGCCGTCTGAATTTCCACATTACCTGCGCCGACGGTCACAACACCGTCTAAGCGATACTCGACGCCTGCAACCATAGTGTAATCTTCATCGATAGTGCCAGACACGATACATTCTGTTTTAGAACTGTTACAGCTAACAAAACTTGCTTCTTGCACCGCTTCTTGAGTAATAACAGAGCCCGGGATTGTCCAGTCGGCCCACCATGCCAAAGATGATGACGGATCAACCGCGCCAATAAAGCGAGTTTGATCAAAGATGAAAGCAGAACCATTATCATAAGCTTCAATTGCTGTTGGGGTATCAAGCAGTGCTGACGAGTTAACAATCGCCATTTTTGCATCAAAACTTATACCTTCTTCAATCACAGTCGATCCTTCAACAGGCATCTCCTTGTTAAACGCAACACCAGCGGTATCGCACAAGAAATTATTTAAAGTGATCGGGGTGTCAAGTTTTGCTGTAGCAGAGTCGCCGTCGGCATCAGAATCATCAATACGCGCGCAAGTTAGGTCATAACCAGTAACCGCAGAGTTATGAATAGCCGCTGTGACAGAGCCGCGAAGGCGCATTCCGAATTCACCTGCAGAGTTAGCCGCATCGCCACCGATAATGGTTACGTTCGCAATCACACCGGCAGTCTCTGGAGTGTAATCAGAATCTGAAGAGTTGAGTTCAATTCCACGAGGGTCATTAGAACCGACGGGCGTTGCCCCAGATGTTTGATTCTTAACGATCAACGCGTATTGAATATTTCCCTGATAGCCTTCATCGAAATCGATATCATCGTCATCATTGTTGGTTAAGACGGCATGTTTAATATTAACCGTTCCACCAAACCACTCGATTCCATCGTCCTGATTACCGTGCACCTGAATGTAATCGATCAATGTGCCATGACCAACACCTTGAAGAGTAAGGCCATTAATTTCGTTATTAGGCCCTGCGATCAAACCACCTTCGGCGATACGAACATAACGAATAATACCGCTATCATCACCCTTATCACTACCACCGTATTCCTGAACGAAATCACCACCTTCACCCAATACGTTGCACCAGCTGTTATTATCTTCCCAACACTGGCCTGTGCCACCTTGGCCGTACTGAGGTGCAAAACCTTGGATAACAACACCACCCCACTCACCCATACCTTCGTAGTTATCATCTAAACTACTAAAAGTAATTGGGTTATTCGCATAGGCGTCAGCAATTAGCTGCGAACCGCGTGTAACTAAAAGAACACCGTCAGATGTTCCTTTGATTTCAGTGCCAGGCGCAATCGTTAGCGCAACACCGTTAGCGACGATGGCCTCGTACTCTGCTTGGGAGGTGATTTCCACATTGCCTGCACCGACGGTAACCACCCCACTCAAAACGTACTGAATGTCTTCAATGAAGGTGTAGTCTGAATCGATGGTGCCGGTGACAGTACCCTGTGAACAATCGTCATTAAATGTAACAAAGCCTGCCTCAACAACCGCTGAACATAGGTCTCCAGTAACAGGTGCAGTTACTGCCGGTGTAGTCGTGCTGTTATCAATGGTATCGCCTTCAACATTGACTGTGATATCACCCATGCTCTCGCTGTTGCCGTCACAGCCTGTCAGTGCAACGGAAGCTGCAAGAAGACACCCTGCGAATTTAATATTGCTTATCATGTTAATTTCCTTCTTTGTGTTATTTAAAATTTTGTAGGGTTGTTTGACCCAGCGTATTTAAAACTCTCTCGGCCGTTAAAGCGCATAGCTCAGGGATAAATTGACCGAAGTCCCCGTTTCATAAAATTCGATTTTATTAATGTTTTGACTGTAAGCAACGGCCTCATTGGTCAGGTTTTTAACTTTAAATTTTAAGGTCCATTGCTCAAAGAATGCTTTTTCATAATTTAAGTCCACCACAGCACGGCCTTTTTCAATGATTGGCCCAAGAGCAGCACCTCTGGCGACTCGGAATATACGATCGTCGAAATAATTCACTAAGAATGTAAATTTTTGCGCTGTGGGTAAGTGGTCATAGCCAATCTGGAGATTACCTAAATACTCTGACTGACCTTGTAGCTGACGACTATCAGATCCCGCTCCCTCAAGTTGAAGCGACTTACTGCCCAAGGTGACTTCAGAGTCGATATAGGAAACATTGCCGTTAAAAAATACCGAATGAACATCGGTATCAATGAGGTAAGTACTGAAATCTAACTCGATGCCATTAAGTTCTGCGTTATCTTGGTTTCTGAAGGTAATACCCGCAGCGGCTGAACCGGATGCGTCAGGAATTGCTCGCTCGATCGGATTGTCGATTTGTTTATTAAATACCGCGAGGGAAATTCGGTTTTCTTCACCGAAGTAGTATTCAACGCGAAAATCAAGGTTGTCGATGTCCGACACCACTAGGTTGGGAGAACCAAAAATCGGGTCATCCGTAGTTGGATCATAGGACTGAGATGCTGAACGCTCAATCAAGCCAGGATAGGACACCGTCTGACTGTAGCCGAAACGAAACTGAAGTGCTTCACTTGAGCGCCAAGACACATTAAGTGCGGGGTAGACGCCGTCTGCTTCTAGTAAACCTTCACTACCAGGGCTATTGGGATAATTAATAAACTGCGAGAAATTTTCAATACGTGCACCTACTTCGGCCGTCCAGTCTTCTCCAAATTCATTTTTGAGATTCACATAGTAAGCATTAATTTCTTCTGCAGATTCGTAAGAGTCCGTGCTCGCCGTGGAGGCTCTTAATCTAAAATGATCACTCGCAAAATTTGCGATGGACAGTAGCTCATCTAAACCCTCGTCCATATTAAGAGAAATCGATCGCTCACCGAGTCGGACACCAAATCGATACAGATCAACCGTTCGGTCTTTATCGGAGATCATTGCCCCGAGAACGATGGTCGAGTAACTAGCATCACCCCATTCAAATGACGTTGAATAATCAAAGCCAAAGTCGCTGCTGACTTCATTAAGGTCCGACCAGCGACGTTCCACTGAAGATGTTGCCAGGAGATTTCCTAAACCATAGTACTGCCGACGATCAGGCTCTAAACGGTCTGTCTCAGAATAGCCCACACGCCACTCCAACTTACTGTCCATGCCCATGGCTTCAAATTCTTGCAGCCCATCAAAGCTTTGGGCGAACATTTGTCGTTGCACATACTCTAAAATCGTCGAATCAAAAAGCTGATCTTCAGAATTAATGGCCGATGTCTGTCGGGTAACGTCATCGGTAGAACGCAATAAGGTCGTTTTTGAAGATAGCTCTCCACGATCATGCTCGTAGCCCAGGAATCCGTATCCTGATACCGCAACATTATCCTTAGTTCGCTTATAGCCGCCCTGTAAACCAGTCGGATCAGTGAGTGTGGCGTCGCCCCGGTAGCCAGTGGAGCGACCATAAGTCCCAGCAAAATAGTAACCAAAGTCACCGTTATCCATTTGCATACGATCACCGAAAGCGCCGTCAAAGCCGACGTCGGGGTCTGCGGAAATAGGCCCAACATCGTAGTCATGCTTAAATGTTAGAGCATAGGCAAGAGCGACTTCAGGGCGCGTACACACATCACCGATAACATCTGGATCACAGATAGTAAGAGACTGCGCACCATTAGTGGCCTCTAGAACTCCTGAATGAACATCGCGTAATCCACCGTCAAAACCCCATTGCTCGGTGACGCTATCACGATAGCCTTGGACATCATCGCCTGTAAATGCAGTATTCGCGCCAATGGATATCGAAAACTTGCCAACACGCTCGTCGGGCATTCCGTTCGTGATCACCGAAATCGACCCGCCAGTGGTTGAGGCTAATTGATCAGCAGTGAAGGATTTTTGGACTTCAATAGTTTTGACTATATTGGCAGGGAAAAGATCTAACTGGACATCTCGGCGCAATGGATCCGTACTTGGCATAAGAATGTGATTAAATTTGGTCGAGATATAACGTCCATCTAAGCCTCTTACATTAGCGTACTTATCATCCACGACACTTAAGCCAACAATTCTTCCTAAAACAGCAGCAACATCGCTGTCACCGAAACGTGCTATCTGATCAGCGTCTACTGCATTGACGATTGAAGTCGCGTAACGCTCTAGATTTTCCGCGCCATCGCTAGGGTTAAAAACACCCAAAGTGACGACTTCCTCCATGCTGCTGGCTGGCAAAGCAATTTGGAAACCCGACGCTGGCTGCTTTAGTAATTTAAACAGCGCATTGACGCCTAAATCTGCAAATACCCTAACAGAGGTGCTAGAAGATGGTTGATAACCCGTTCGACTAACCGCTAAATCATGTGAACCACGAGGCAGCTCCAGCGAGTAAATACCCTCGTCATTGGTTTGAGTGGATAGGCCAAGGTCTGTAACCTCGATGACTGCTCCTTCAATTGCCACCCCCGATGGCGAGGTAACTCGCCCAGCAATATATCCTGTGGCGTCACTGCCATTTTTGAACACTTGGGTTTTAATGATTGGGTCTATCGTCTCGTCCCTGTTATAAACCGCAGAGATTTCTACCTGCCCATCAACAGGCAGACTAAACCTAACTGGAATTGCATTGTCCTCGGTAATTAAGTAAAGCTTATGGGCACCTGGATCCAGCGACGCTTGCACTAGTCCGTCACCATCCGTTACGCCAACAATTTTGCCATCCACAGCCACCTTAATATGGCGTACAGGAGCATCTTCAAGAAAAACAAGCACAAAAGTATCTTCTGCGACGGCCACGGGTGCCATACATGAAGCCACCAAAGCTACTATACCAAACCATTTTTTGAACATTTCTCACCCACCTTTGCGTCTCTAACTGTTAAATACCAACTTCGTTTGGCCTAAAGAAATAGTGTCTATTTCATAATGAAGTAGGCAATTTAACAGTCAAAAATGACGGGCAAGTGAACGTTTAATGACAGAATTATGACGGTTAAATTAACCCTGCCTTTTAAGGACATGTGGGCTAAATCACTAAATTCAGAACCAAAAAAAGGAGGCTTAAGCCTCCTTTTTTTGGTTCTGAATTATTTCTATTTACGTCGTATATCTTTACCCTTAACAACATAAATTATTTGCTCACAAAGATTTTTTGTGTGATCACCTATGCGCTCCAGAGAGCGGACAACCCAAAGTACGTTAATGACACGACTAATACTCCGGGGGTCTTCCATCATATAAGTCACTAATTCACGGAGTGCCGTTTTGTAGTCCAGGTCAATTTGCTTGTCTTCTTCAATAGTCCTCATTGCTGCATCTGCGTCAAATCGAGCAAAAGCGTCAAGAGCGTTAGCTAACATTTTACTGACCGAAGCCCCTATATGTCGGATCTCTGGATAACCCTTAGATAATCCACCTTCCTCAGCCAGTAGAATCGCGTGATTGGCAATCTTTTTTGCTTCATCACCAATACGCTCGAGATCATTGATCGCTTTGGTCACCATCATCACAAGACGCAAGTCACTGGCCGCTGGCTGACGACGGGCGATAATGAGAATACATGCCTCGTCGATATCTACTTCCATCTCATCGACCAGTTGCTCTTCAACAATCACTTCTTCAGCCAGTTGACTGTCTGCATCACTAACCGCGCGAACTGCATTTTGCACTTGCTGCTCTACTTTGCCGCCCATTTCCATAAGGCGTGTGCGAATTTCCTCAAGTTCATCATCAAACTGTTTCATGATGTGATTTTCAAATGACATCTTAGCCATACTTTACTCCAGTTAGCCTATGTAATTAGGCTTTAGTAAACCTATCCAAACCGACCAGTAATATAAGCCTCAGTGAGAGGATGTTCTGGCATAGTAAAAACTTGCTCCGTGGGGTTCACCTCGATCAACTTACCCAAATGAAAGTATGCCGTTCGATGCGACACCCTAGCTGCCTGTTGCATACTGTGGGTAACAATCGCAATGGTGAAATTTTGACTTAGCTCTTCAATTAGCTCTTCAATTTTCGCAGTTGCAATGGGGTCAAGTGCTGAACAGGGCTCATCCATTAAAATAACTTCTGGGCTAACCGCAATCGCTCTGGCTATGCAGAGTCGTTGTTGTTGTCCACCCGACAGTCCAGTGCCCGGCTGATGAAGACGTTCTTTAACCTCCTCCCAAAGACTAGCCTTGCGCAAGCTATTTTCCACGATTTCATCTAAATCAACTCGTGTATCTGCCAAACCATGAATTTTCGGTCCGTAAGCAACATTATCATAAATTGATTTAGGGAATGGGTTAGGCTTTTGAAAAACCATTCCCACACGCGCACGGAGTTCAACAACATCTAACTTTGGCGCATAGAGATTTTCGCCATCCATCAGAATATCGCCTTCAACTCGGCATCCCTCTACCGTGTCATTCATGCGATTCAGCGTGCGTAAAAAGGTTGATTTTCCGCAGCCAGAAGGCCCAATCATCGCCATTACTTCGTTCTTGGCGATATCAATGTTAACGTCATAGATCGCCTGCTTATCACCGTAAAAAACATTTACATCGCGCATTGTCATTTTTGCACTATCGCTAAAACTTTGGCCCACTGTTACCTTGTGATCATCTACATCGAGGTTTTGCCCGGATGCCATTTTGGGTGCAATAGCTTTTCTTTTTTTTGAAGCCTTCTTAGCCACTTTAGGTGCCTTTGCCGTATCTACTGAGCTCATATATTTATTCCTTTTTACCAACGGCGCTCTAGACGCTTTCGCAGCCAAACGGCCGATGTATTCATAACAATCAAAAAGCTTAGCAACACCATAATGGCCGCAGAGGTCTTCTCAATGAAGGCTCTCTCAGGGCTATCTGCCCAAAGAAAAATTTGCACTGGTAGTACTGTTGCAGGGTCAGTAAAACTACCCGGGATATCAACAATGAATGCCACCATGCCAATCATTAGTAATGGCGCAGTTTCTCCCAAGGCTTGTGCCATCCCTATAATTGCGCCGGTCAGCATACCCGGGAGTGCCAACGGTAATACATGATGCATGACCATCTGAACCTTTGATGCGCCCATGCCGAGAGCCGCTTCACGGATCGATGGAGGTACTGATTTAATTGCCGCGCGGCTAGTAATAATAATCGTCGGCAACGTCATTAACGTAAGCACCAGTCCTCCGACAATAGGTACCGATCGCGGGACATGGAAGAAATTGATAAAAATAGCTAAACCTAATAATCCAAAAATAATGGATGGGACTGCCGCCAAATTATTAATATTGACTTCAATAAAGTCAGTCCATTTGTTTTTTGGTGCAAACTCTTCCAAATAAATCGCCGCTGATACACCGATGGGAAAAGATAGCATTAGGGTAAGTACTAACGTCAGCAATGAACCCATCACTGCACCCCGAATACCTGCTTGCTCAGGCTCTCGAGAATCGCCGCGGGTAAAAAGATTGATATTAAATTGTAATTCGATCAAACCTTGCTGGTGCAGTTCTGCTATCCACAGCACCTGTTTTTCAGAAAGTCTGGCTGCATAGGCATCACCCGCCAACCAAGACTTAAAATAGGTATCTATATCATCATCTGCAAGAGTCCAGACGGACTCTTTTTCACCCAGTAGTTGAGGATTTGCCACTAGGCGATCTTTTAAATCATATCCAACGCCACTACTGAGTAAATTATTTAATCGACGTTTATCGCTTCTTCCAGACACCCCCGGAAACTTTTCCCGCAATGCTACCTTAGGTAGAGCTTGCCAATTCCCCGCAACCATTTGCTCAGCATCAGTTAAATTATCAATGCCAATAAGTTGTTGGTCATAATGAACATCTAACTTGATATAGGTGGCCTGAAAGGCACCATGCCCTTTACCGATAATATCCACGAACAACGTCGCTACCGCAGCTAGACCAATAAATATTGCCAGGCGTCCATACCACCGAAATCGAGCCTCAGAACGATTGCGGCTCTTCAAAGAATGTTGGATTTTAGCTAAATTTTCAGTCTGCTTACTCATACTGTTCTCTATATTTTTTTACGATATGTAGGGCAAAAATATTCAGCATTAAGGTGACAACAAATAGCATTAAACCCAAGGCAAAGGCCGCCAATGTTTTCGGGCTATCAAATTCTTGATCGCCAGTCAGCAATGTCACTATCTGCACCGTTACAGTCGTTACAGAGTCCAATGGGTTGGCTGTTAACTTGGCAGCCATTCCCGCGGCCATAACCACAATCATGGTTTCACCTATTGCCCGCGATACCGCAAGCATAATTCCGCCGACAATACCGGGTAATGCCGCCGGGATAACGACTCTACGGATAGTCTCTGATTGCGTTGCGCCCATGGCCAAGGAACCATCTCGCATGGATTGAGGCACTGCAGTAATGACATCATCAGCCAAAGAGGATATAAACGGAATGATCATAATACCCATAACACCACCGGCGGCCAATGCACTCTCAGATGAAACTGTTATACCAAAACTATTTCCCAGCTCACGCAAGAATGGCGCGACGGTTAAGGCCGCAAAGAAACCGTAAACAACAGTGGGGATCCCCGCCAGTACTTCGAGGGCGGGCTTGGCGAAGGTACGTACATTTTTACTCGCATATTCGGCTAGATAAATCGCTGACATCAAACCAACCGGTACTGCAATGACCATGGCCACCGCAGACACCAACAGGGTGCCAACAAACAATGGAACCGCACCGAAACTGCCCGAGGAACCTACCTGATCTTCGCGAATAGCCGTTTGGGGACTCCATTCTAGGCCAAAAACAAAATCATAAATTGGCACAGATCTAAAGAACTGGATGGATTCAAACAGTACTGAGAGAACAATACCTAAGGTGGTAAAAATAGCCACACAAGCAGAGGCAAGTAACAAATTCTGTATGACTTTTTCGACCACAGGGCGAGCCCTAAACTCTGCGCTTATTTTACTCCACCCCCACGTCAGGCCAGTCATCGAAAGCACCAATGACAAGGCCGTGAGCGACCACTGCGATATCTGCCTGAACGATATCATACTATCAGCAGCGGCAAGCAACGAAGCACTCTGACCATTGCGGGGTAATATGCCATCCGCGAGGTTACTCACCTTATTGAGTAACAGATTATAACTCGCCGTATCGGTTGGCATTATATCGGCGGCAACCGATCCTAAGACCAGACTATTAATCACTGGCTCATCAAACATCATCCACAGACCAAGTATGACAAGCGACGGCAGTGCGCACCATAACGCGGCATGCATCCCATAATAAACCGGCAGCGAATGAAGCTTGCGGATACCACCAATTGGCCCGGCAATTGCCAGAGAACGCCCACGGCCCAAATAGTAGGCAACCGCGCCAAAACCTAGTAGTAAAATAAGTATATTAGTGGCTTGCATGTGGTTGACACAATCCCTTAGAAATAGAAAAACCCGACTAATCTAGCCGGGCGCTACTTTGGCAAACTCTGCCACTTATTTCAATGCTTCATTGCCTGTCATTGACACTAAACCGCGAGTATTTTCAGCCATTGCTCGACGCTCTTTAATAGGCAACGGAATCATCCCTTTTTCAGCAAGATAACCATCTTCACCCCAGGCTCGCTCGCTAGTGAATTCATTCAAATAGCCTTGCATGCCAGGTACAACACCCACGTGGGCTTTCTTTACGTAGAAATAAAGTGGCCGAGATATTGGATATGATTTGTCAGCAATCGAATCAAAGGTTGGCTCAACAGACTCGATATTAGCGCCTTGCACTTTGTCAGCGTTTTGATCTAAAAAGCTAAAACCAAATATACCCAGGGCAGCAGGGTTAGCTTCGAGTTTCTGGACAATAAGATTGTCATTTTCGCCCGCTTCAATATATCGACCATCTTCACGTACAGTATGACAAACCTGTTTATAGGCATTTTTATCGGTCTTTTTAAGCGCCGCTATCCAAGCAATCTTCTTACAACCGCCCTCCATTCCCAACTCGGCAAAAGCATCGCGGGTACCCGATGTTGGTGGAGGACCTAAGACTTCAATGCCAATATCTGGCAATGACGAGTTGACCTGTTTCCACGTGGTATAGGGATTCTCAATTAATGAACCCGCTGTTTCTCCGGGGACCTTAGCGGCAAGTGCCAAAAAGAGATCTTTGCGACTTAGGTTCATAGGCTTGGCATCCACTGAATTGGCGATAACAATACCGTCATAGCCAATTTGAACCTCAATGACGTCTTTGACACCATTTAACTGACATTTTTTAAATTCAGACATTTTGATACGCCGCGAGGAATTAGTAATGTCAGGGTAGTTAGTTCCAACTCCTGAACAAAATAACTTCATACCACCGCCTGAGCCGGTGGATTCAATCTTAGGTGTTGCTTTACCAGTGGCGCGGCCATAGCGCTCAGCAACCACTGTTGAGAAAGGATAAACTGTCGATGACCCAACGACTTCAATGTTATCCCGAGCAACTGAATTTGATGTGGCAAGAAACGCTGTTAAGACACTAACAGCTGTTAAGACAATTTTGACTTTACTCATAGGACTCTCCCCAAAAACTCATAATATGTTCTAACTGGTTACGGATGTAGCCAACGAGAGATAGAATATTAAATTTATATGACATTAATATGACAAATTCCCAAATAAAAAATATTTTTGCCTGTCATATTTCTGTCATAATTTCGCCCTATATTTGTAACCAAACTGTCATGTTGGCCCGATATCAGTTGAGGGAGGCTTTAGCCTTAATAAACTTTAGTTAGGAAGCGAGTATGAAAAAATCACTATTAACATTAGCCATCTTTGTAACGCCTTTTGGGTTTGCTAGCGGGCCTATTGATGGCAAAGTATACGGTAAAGCCAATCTCTCAGTGGTCAGCCAAGATTTCGGTACATATGACGAATGGGCACTAAATAGCAACGCCTCACGCCTGGGAATAAAAGGGAAAACTGAGATTTCTGAGGGTCTAGAAATTGTTTATCAAGCCGAATACGAGGTGTGTATTGATAGCGGCGACTGCAAAGGGCAAACCTTTAAGCAGCGCAACACGTTCGCGGGTATCAAAGGCGGTTTTGGCATGGTATGGGCCGGCAAGCATGACACCCCAACGAAATTGTCTCAGAAAAAAATTGATTTATTTAATGATCTTGAAGGCGATATGAAGAATACCTTTGAAGGTGAAAACCGACTTTCAAATGTGATCGGCTACAACTCTCCTACCATTAATGGTTTTACGGCCTCTGTGGCGATGATTCCAGCAGAGGGTGAAGATGTGGATCAGGACGGGCAAAACGATACTAGCTTAAACGATGGCATGTCCTACTCCATTAGTTATTCCAAAGATAAGATGTATCTGGCTATTTCTGGTGATCAAGATATCGACAAGCAAGACCTGATTCGCCTTGTAGGGCAATATCAAATAGATGCACTTAAACTGGGCGTAATGTACCAACAAAATGAAGACAATCTAGGCACCAAAGATGAGTCTGGCTATTTTGTTAGCGCAGCCTACAAGCTCGATAAAAATATAACGCTAAAAGCACAATACGGTGCCATCGAAGATGATGTGGACAGCGATGAAGAACAGACTCTGTCTTTGGGTGCTGATTATAAGTTAGCTAAGAACACCAAGCTATTTGCTTTCTACACAGACAATACAGACTCTAAAGTTGGCTCAAGTGATGATGACTTCAGTGCTATAGGCATTGGTATGGAGCACAAATTTTAGTCTAAAGCTTCTTTCTAAGGGCGCTTTTGCGCCCTTTTTTTTATCCTTTTTCCCGCAACTACCGACTTTCGTCATACAAACATTGTGCTTAAAATCATATGTTTATGATCGCTAGTCTATAACTAATTTGCTATATTTGCGCCTTAATAAAAAGAGCCCATTTAGCGTAATAGTTTATAAGGGCCAGTCGGATGTACTAGGGGTAACTCATGACCAACAACAAGTTTGATTCCTTCGCGATTACCGCAGCGAATTATGAAGCATTAACCCCACTTTCATTTTTACCAAGAACAGCGCTGATGTTTCCAGATCGTCGTGCCGTTGTTTATGGCGAGCGCAGTTATTCGTGGCAAGAATTCTATCAGCGCTGCACAAAGCTCGCCTCAGCACTTAACCAGATTGGTATCGGCAAAGGCGATACTGTCGCTGTTTTGGCGGCAAATACACCCGAAATGATAGAAGCTCACTTTGGCATACCAATGTCTGGTGCGGTTTTAAACACGGTTAATACGCGCCTGGACGATGAGACCATCGCCTATATTTTGGGCCACGGAGAAGCCAAAGTATTTATCGTGGATTATGAGCTTGCACCCCAAGTAAAAAACGCACTGAAAATTCATGGCGACAGCGATTTGCTGGTCATTGATATTTTAGATTTGCAAAACGCGACCGACCCAGCGGCAGTAGGCACAACTGACTATGAAGCCTTTTTAGCAACTGGCACTGACACGTTTCAGTGGAATATGCCAAGCAATGAATGGGATGCCATTGGCCTCAGCTACACATCAGGGACATCAGGTCGACCCAAGGGCGTGGTATACCATCACCGCGGCTCATATTTAATGTCAATGGGAACTATTACTGACTGGGATTTACCTCGCCACCCTAACTATTTGTACACTGTACCCATGTTTCACTGCAACGGTTGGGGCCATGCATGGACAATGGCTGCGTTGGCGGGCACCCTATTTTGTACCCGAGCCATTGCGCCAGAGGAAATATTTTCAACTATTTTAGAGCACAATATTACTCACTTTGGCGGCGCACCGATTGTATTAAGTATGCTGCTGAACTCTCCTGCGGCGAAGGATTTTTCTTGCCCACATACTGTTGAATTAATGACCGCAGGGGCGCCACCGCCAGCTTCAGTATTGCAGGGCATAGAAAAATTGGGTTTCAATGTCACTCAAGTCTATGGGTTAACTGAAACCTATGGGCATACCGTTATGTGTACTTGGAATTCAGACTGGGATAACCTCGATGAGGAAGCAAGCGCTAAACTAAAAGCTCGGCAAGGTGCCGCCATGGTTCAGACTGCTGGCATGCGCATTGTGGATATGGAATCTCGAGAGGATGTTCCTGCCGATGGGCAAACGATTGGAGAAATACTAATCCGTGGTAATACGGTGATGAAAGGTTACTTAAAAGATGCCGATAATACCGCAGAATCCCTAAAAGAGGGTTGGTTCCATACTGGCGATTTAGCGGTGATGCATGCACAGGGTTATGCAGAAATTAAAGACCGCTTAAAAGATATTATTATTTCCGGTGGTGAAAATATCTCTTCAGTAGAAATTGAGGGTGTGCTGCATAGGCATGAGGCCGTATCACTCGCCGCTGTGGTGGCTCTGCCGGATGATAAATGGGGCGAAGTGCCCCTAGCTTTTCTAGAACTCATTGAAGGCGCCCAAGTGACAGAGCAAGAAATTGAAGTATTTTGCAGAGCTAACTTAGCTGGTTTCAAGCGTCCGAAAAAAGTTATATTTGGTGAACTACCTAAAACAGCCACGGGTAAAATTCAAAAATATGAACTGCGGGCTCTGGCGCGCAGTGGCCAATTAAACTGAACCACATAATGACACTAGACTGGGCTGTTGAATTAACTATACTCTCGCCCTCTTGGACATCAATAAGAATGCAATCTAACACTATGAAGCTTACGGTATTTTAGGAGAAACTATTTTGGAAAAACTCGATAACTTTGATCTCGAAAATCTCACTCTAATCGGTGACGAAGACGGTATTGTGCAGGTTGTTTTATCACGGCCAGCGAAGCGTAATGCCCTAAATGCTGACACTATTGAGGAGTTGATCGAGGTTTTTTCTAAGCTCCCTAGGCTGGGTGCCAGAGCGGTAGTGCTGAGAGCTGAAGGTGACCATTTCTGTGCTGGTTTAGACCTTGTCGAACATCATAATGAGCAGCGTCGTCCTGAAGAGTTTATGCATATTTGCCTGCGCTGGCATGAAGCCTTTAATAAAATGGAATATGGTGGTGTACCCATCATAGCCGCACTCAAAGGCGCAGTGGTCGGCGGTGGGCTCGAACTTGCCTCCGCTGCACATGTTCGCGTGGCTGATCAGAGCACCTATTTTGCCCTGCCGGAAGGACAACGCGGCCTATTTACCGGTGGTGGAGCAACTATTCGTGTTGCCGACCTTGTTGGCAAGGCGCGTATGATCGATATGATGTTAACCGGCAGGGTTTATAAGCAAGAAGAAGCCTTCCAAGTCGGCTTGTGTCAGTATCTTGTTGACGGTTCGAGTGATGACAAAGCCATGGCGATTGCCCGCACGGCGGCGGAAAATCCAGCCTTATCTAATTTTGCTATTTGCTCTGCGATTAGTCACATGCAAAACATGTCGGCGATGGATGCAGCCTATGCAGAATCTGTTATGGCCGGTATTGTGAATACTCAGCCCGCGTCTAATGAAAGATTGGAAGCATTTGCTAACAAGACCGCGCCGAGAGTTCGCCCCGACTAATCTTTTGGGTCGGGGAGCCAGACATCAAACTGTGCTCCCTTTCCCAGTCGGCTATTAATGGTTAAGGTGCCACCGGCTTGGGTGATTGCATGTTTTACGATGGCCAGGCCCAATCCACTGCCACCGGTCTGAGAATTACGGCTTCCGTCGCCTCGATAGAATCGCTCAGTAAGCCTTGGAATTTCCATGGGGTCTATACCTATGCCGTCGTCTGCGACTGAAATTGTTGTTCCTTCAGCTTCGTCGATGATTCTGATATTTATCTTTGCGCCATTAGGGTTGTGCTTCACGGCATTAAAAATAATATTACCCAATGCCCCGCGGATGGTTTTTTGATTGGCGGTAACCATGACTGGTTGAGCCTCAAAAGCAATGACATGCTGCCCTTCACTAAGCGCCTCAGCTTCACCAACAATGATCTCCAATAGGGGCACAACGTCAAAGGGTTCGGTGGGAGGCTCAAGGTCCTCCTCCAGCTGAGATAAGGTAATCAAATCATCTGCCAAGGATTGCATGCGCATAACCTGTTCGGACATTTGATCATAGGCTTTCATCTGTAAAGCACTGCCGTTTGATATATCTTGTAATGTTTCTAGATAACCGCGAACTACGGTTAATGGCGTGCGTAATTCATGTGACACATTGCCAACAAACTCAGATCTGAGTGTTTCAAGCTTATTAATGTGGCTAATATCTTTAATGACTAAGACAATCTCGCTCTGCCCAAAGTAGGACGCGGTTAGCTCAAGCAAAATATCATTCTGGAGGTTTGAGGCCAACTTAATCGAGCCTGAGTATTGATCTTGGTTTATGTAGGCAACGAAGACTGGATCGCGTATCAAGTTCATTACTGAGGTCCCGCGATCACTGGTCCGCAGGGCTAAAAGTCGTTTGGCGGAGCTATTCCACCAATCCAGCGTGCGGTCACTTCGCAGAACCAAAAGCCCTTCATCCAAAGCTTCGGTTACCCGAGTCACGCGATTGATGGTTAATCTCATTTTATCTTGGGAGCGTCGATGACGACGACGTTGACGATTTAAAGTATCCGTTATCTCACCCCATAGACCATCGATCTCTGGAGGAAGCCCTCGCATACCCTTATCAATCCAAACTAATACTCGAGCAGAAACCCTAAAGGTCCAAAAGAGATAAACAAACAATCCAAGTAAGAGGAATTCCGAGAGAAACCCTAAATTCCAACCAAACAGACAGCAGGAGAGTCCAATAAGGACAACTCGCCAGATTTCTGTTCGCATTCCTGGTCGCAACGATTGAGTTCCTTACATCCATAATTAGGTGTTTTGTAACCGGGTTGAAAAACGATACCCGGCACCGCGCACAGTCTGCACATAGTTGTCATGACCTGCAACTGAAATTGCTTTTCGCAGTCTACGAATATGCACATCAACCGTTCTCTCATCGAGATACACATTGCCGCCCCAGACATAATCAAGGATTTGATCTCGGGAGTAAACACGCTCTTGGTGGGTTAAAAAGAATTGTAACAATCGATACTCTGTAGGCCCAATGTTAATATAGTCGCCGCCAATACTGACTCTATGCCCTAATGGATCAAACACAAGGTCACCGACAATAATCGGTTCTTTGAGGTCTTCCCTACCGACTCTTCGCAACACCGCTTTAACGCGTGATATTAACTCCCGGGGTGAAAATGGTTTAGCAATATAGTCATCTGCCCCAGCATCAAGCCCAGAGATTTTATTCGTCTCTTGCGCTTTAGCTGTCAGCATAATGACAGGTGTTTTTTCGGTGGATTCATCGCGCTTGAGTCGGCGTAATAGTTCTAAACCAGTGGTTCCCGGCATCATCCAGTCGAGTAAAATTAAATCAGGATGCCTATCAATCACCAGTGAATGAGCGGTTTGAGCATTTTCAGCTTGTAGTACATTATACCCGGCAGCATCAAGAGCGATGGACAGCATGTCGCGAATCGACACCTCGTCGTCAACAATTAAAATGGTGTGCTTTGGCATAATACTCACTTGGGTGTTCATGATATCTCGCTTATTAAATACTAGTAATATTACATAAATATGACAGAAGTAGGTGCGCGATGCCAGCTTTCCTGGTCGTCTGTAAAAGATCATTAAATTAGTCTAAACGCATTCGATATTTGAGTACTAATACCTCATAATAGAGGCCTAATTTTTTAAATAACGGGAATCGACCCATGACCATTAAACATAACAGCGCCGTAAGCTTTCACTACACTCTGACCGATGATGGCGGCCAGCAATTAGATAGCTCAGCCGGAGGAGAACCCTTAGCCTATTTACATGGTGCAGGAAACATTGTTCCTGGGTTAGAAAACGCACTTGAAGGCAAAAATATTGGTGACTCAATGACAGTTGCAGTGTCAGCTGCTGAAGGTTATGGCGAATCTCAGCCTGAGCTTATCCAAGAAGTCCCGCGCGAGTCATTTCAGGGTGTTGATGACATTCAAGTGGGTATGCAATTTGAAGCCCAAACAGGTAATGGCCAAAGCGTTCCTGTAACCGTGACCGCAGTCACAGAAGAGTTTGTCACTGTAGATGGTAACCACCCTCTAGCTGGCAAAAATCTGAACTTTGACGTATCGATAACAGACGTACGTGATCCAACACAAGAAGAACTCGATCATGGCCATATCCACGGCCCCGATGGTCATAACCACTAGGTAATGCTACTGCCTATCGTTTAAAAGCCACCTCATGTGGCTTTTTTTATGAGCCAAAAGATGTACTGATATGTTAAGTATTTAATTGACCAATCGGTGGTCATCATAATGTAGTATTTATTGGGAATAATGTCTCAGATTTGGAGTTAACCATGGCTATAAGAGTAGGGATCAATGGGTTTGGCCGAATTGGCCGGCTTGCAATGCGCGTCGCATGGGATTCTGACCTTATAAAGGTGGTTCATGTTAACGAAATTGCTGGCAACATAGAGAGTGCTGCGCATCTAATAAAGTTTGACTCTATACATGGTACCTGGGGCCGGAATGTTTCGGTCTGTGATATAGGAAAATCGCTTATTATCGATGGATCGAATGTCAGCTATTCGCAAAATTGGGAACTTGAAAATCCGGCATGGTCTGAAGCCAATGTGGACCTAGTCATAGACTGTACGGGTAAGTTCAAGTCACAAGAGAGTTTAGCGCCCTACTTTCAACAGGGGGTTAACCGTGTGGTAGTGTCTGCGCCCATGAAAGATGAAACATTAAACGTGGTTATGGGTATCAATGACCATCTTTACGCTGATCAGCCAATTGTCAGTGCCGCTTCCTGTACCACTAACTGTCTCGCGCCGGTCATTGACGTTGTGCTAAAAGAGTTTGGTATCAAGCATGCCTCAATCACGACTATTCACGATTTAACCAATACCCAAAGCGTGCTTGATGAGCATAATGTTGATCTGCGTCGTGCGCGAGCAAGTAGTCTTTCTCTTATCCCGACAAGCACTGGGTCGGCAACCGCGATCACTCGAATATTTCCCGAGTTGGCCGGCTGCATTAACGGATTGGCGGTTAGAGTTCCCTTGGCTAATGCCTCACTCACCGACTGTGTTTTCGAATTGAAAACTGTAACAACCAAAGCAGCAGTTAATACTGCATTCAAAATCGCAGCAGAATCTCGACTGAGTGGTATTTTAGGTTTCGAAGAATTACCGCTGGTGTCCGCGGATTATACCAATGATAGCCGCTCGGGTATTGTGGATGGGCTATCCACAATGGTGATTAATGGCACCCAACTCAAAGTGTTAATTTGGTACGATAATGAGATGGGCTATGTTCATAGAATGATGGAATTGACAGAGAAAGTAGCCCTGTCGATGTAAGGAGTTTGTATGCCTTTTGAGTCATCAAAAGCACTGCAGCAATATTCATTAGTGACCGCAAGTTACTGGGCATTTACGCTGACAGATGGCGCACTGCGCATGCTCGTTCTGCTATTTTTCCACGGCCTGGGATTCAGCCCCATAGAAATCGCCAGCTTGTTTGTTCTCTACGAACTATCTGGTGTCGTCACCAACTTACTCGGTGGATGGGTGGCATCACGCATTGGATTAACCACAACACTGCAGTTGGGTTTAGTGCTACAAATATTGGCTATCGCCATGCTGCTCAAAGAAAATAATCAGCTCACTGTCCTCTATGTTATGTGCGCACAAGCACTATCCGGTGTGGGCAAAGATCTTAACAAGCTGAGCGCTAAAAGTAGTATTAAGGCGCTTGTCCCTCAGCAAGCACAAAACACTCTCTTTACCTGGGTTGCACTGCTGACAGGTTCAAAAAATGCATTAAAGGGTATCGGGTTTTTTATGGGTGGCGCACTGCTGTCATTAATCGGGTTTCAGGCCACCCTTATTTCGATGATCATGCTATTGGGAACCGTATTGGTGGTTGGCTGGTTCTTGCTTTCGTCTATTCAACAGTCGCAATTAAAACCGACCTTTACGCAGTTAGTATCAAAGAGTAGCGCTATCAACCGTCTGTCCTTAGCGCGCATGCTCTTATTCGGGGCGCGGGATATCTGGTTCGTGGTTGCACTACCGGTATTTCTTCAGAGTGAGCTTAACTGGAGTTATTGGCAGGTGGGTAGCCTGATGGCACTGTGGGTGATTGGCTATGGTGGTGTCCAAGCGATAGCACCACGAATCACCAGCGCCATGAAATCAAAGGGCCAAGCGCCTACAATAGACGGCCGCCTTATGGCTTATTGGGGATCACTGTTGGTTGTTATTCCCTTAATAATGGCAATAGGACTCAATATTTTTGATGATATCAGCCTGATGATTATTGTCGCTTTGGTTCCCTTTGCCTGCGTTTTCGCTGTTAACTCAAGTGTTCATTCTTATCTAATTTTGGCCTATGCTGAGCGAGACAGCGTGTCGCTGGATGTGGGTTTTTATTATATGGCTAATGCTGGGGGGAGGCTTTTAGGAACGATACTCTCCGGCATCGTCTATCAGTCCTTTGGCTTGGCTAGCTGTCTATTGATATCCTCTGTAATGATTCTTTTTAGCACGCTGGTGGCCAGAAAACTACCTGCGCCAATAACGACCTAGATCCCGCGTCCTTTGGTTGATCCGGTATTGAGTTGTTCTTCTCCTGTATGCTTATGTCTGCTAGGCTAACCGCTAATTTTTGCTTTACAGGTACCCTCAATGACCGATCAAAATAATGCCTCAATGGATCCAAACAGCCTTTTTCGTGAAGAAAACTTTACCGACCAAAAAATGGGTGCGATCCGTAAGCTCACGCCGGTAAATGCTGACGGCTCTGATGATGACGATCGAAGTATCATGTTCTTTGGTTCGGCGCAGGTTATGACGCCAATGGGAGCAATGCCTCTAAATTTTGCACTTGAGGGCAATACCATTGGTGAGGCAGCAGAGGATTTTGCCGCTAAGGCGGCCGTCGCCGTTGAACAGGCCGCTCAGGAACTTGAGCAGATGCGACGAGAGCAAGCCTCGCAAATTGTCGTGCCCGGTCAAGGCGGAGGTAATATGGGAGGTCCCGGTCGTGGCGGCATCATCACCTAACTTAAATGATAGCGTGTACTCGCTAACGTTACGTTTATACCAGCAATAATCGGGTATCTATGGGTTTAAATTCATTGGCCGCGGCAATTAGAGAAGCTGCGGTAAGCTCGCTAACGCCGTAGACGAGAGTGTCGATGTCGCCATTACGGGAAACCCTCTCCAGTAGTAAATCAAAATCTCCATCCCCCGACAGCAACACTATCATGTCTATTTTGTGAGTTGAGCTTGCGGCAGCGTCCATGACGTCTATTGCAATACCTACATCCCAATCGCCTTTCGCAGAGCCATCACTTCTCTGGATATAGGGCTTCAGTTTTACATCAAAGCCGATGGTCTTTAAGACATTTTGAAATGCCTGCTGTTGACTATCGTTTTTATCAATAGCATAGGCATTAGCAATACAAATTTCACCATACTCACTTAATTGCCGCCATAAGGCTCGGTAGTTAAAATGACAGTTAAAGGTATCTTTAACTGTGTAGTAAATATTTTGCACATCCACAAACACTGCAATTTTTTTCATGGCTTGCCTTTTTTAGTCAATGCGTTGTTCATTTGATCTCTTTCCCAAGATGATAACCCTCTGCAGGATTAATAAGGGTAGAAAGACTCATAACAGTATCCTGCACCCAGGTTCTTTTGGTTAATTTTATACACACGCCTTCCCCTTCATGGGTCAGACCTAGTTCACGTCGTTGCATTGCGCTGGGCATTACCGCGCTGAGTCGGTATTCAATATGAGTGGGTGCTGCAACCCAGTTGAGGTAGGCATCCGCCACCACCTTATGATAGTTTTGTTTTATAAATGCAGGCGCCACCAGTGGATTAACGACTATTTCTTCGAACTGAGCAGCCTTATCCCTGTTCAAATGGACAAAAGTACCTTTGTAGAGCTCATCATCAACATTAACCCGCATTCTCTGAGCAATGAGCATATCTGCTTGAATCCGTTCCAGGCTAACAATCCGGCAACTGTAAATGCCAAACTTCTGGATGTATTCCACAACATTGGGGAGTTCAACCTGAGGTATCAGCGCTTTAGGTTTTGCTACAAATGAACCCAAACCGGGTGCTCTGGTCAGCAAACCTTGGTCGTCCAGTTCTTTTAGCGCCCTGCGAGCGGTCATTCGACTCACAGAAAAACTCGCCGCAAGATCATTCTCTGAGGGCACCCGAGTGCCCACAGGCCAGTTCCCAGAGGAAATATGGTTTTCAATATATTGTTTAATCAGTAAAAAGCGCGGTAGCTTTACTATGTCACTCATAGGACATCAAATTTAAATGTATATACTATTATTACAGAAGTTATATTAGAATAACAATTAAATTATTTTCTTAAAATAGTAATTTCGCCAAAAATCTGTTCAAATAATCTTATATTTAGATATATTCGCCGAAAAAGACAGATATTACTTATATTTTAAGCTTCAAATAGCACTTAAAATGTATATACAACTATACATTTAAACTTAAGCATCAATTAAACTTAGCTTTTGCGTACGAGTGAGCTTCTTGATCTCTGCTTCGCGCTTGCTAGCGCTGCTTCGGCTGGGGCTGGACTCTGTGAACACCATCTCAAGCGCTGTGCGGCCACGAAAATATTTGGCCCCCGCTTTCCCCGACTGATGCTCGGCCAATCGTCGCTTAAGGTCTGTGGTTATACCGGTATACAAAGTCTGATCGCTCGCGCGGACAATATACACATACCATGGCGCATCGCTCATCAAAAACTACCCTGCTGCAAAGTACTGCGACAAGACTGGCAACGATAACTAACGCCACGCTCAACTATCTTGCGGTGCCGTAAAATAGTCAGCTGGTGTGTTCGGCATTCACACCTGTAGGCATATTGCTTGTAGTGGCGAGCTGGAATCCCAGTGAGATCATAATTTCCTGTCGCTTTAGGTTCCGCACCCATAGTAACCATTGTTTGGCGCCACTCTTTTCCATGCGGCTTCACTCGACGAATCCCCCAAACACAGTCGACAACATAGTGCGCCACCTCATGAACTACCGTATTCTCAAGGCTCTCCTCAAAATATTTGGCAAATATCCACGGATTGTAACGAATGCGCCGCTGAGATCCCTTAATCTGATACATGCCAGCACACTTACCCTGCAAATCATAAGCCACCGGCAGTAAAGCGAAGTTTTGATCAAAAAGAACGCCGGCACGCTCAATACAGTGATGAGTTGCTTGAGTAATTTGCAGTCGTTGGGAATCTGTTACTGGCGTAATAATATCTAAGTCGGTCATAAAGCAATTATAGTGGCAGATTATACTGGTACAATCGAAACTTGCATTTATAAAGCCTACTTATGATTATTGACCTTCACTGCCATACCACCATGTCTGACGGCGCCTTAACGCCCAACCAGTTGATCGATCTTGCGGTGGAAAGAGGGGTGGGCATGCTATCAATTACTGACCATGACACCTTGGATGCCTATGCGCATGCCTCATCAGTACCCTCTAATATAAGTTTGATTCCTGGCATAGAATTGTCGAGTCGATGGCGCAAGCAGGGAGTTCACATTGTTGGCCTAAATATCGATCTTTCCAATGAGGCCATGGTATCAGCGGTGACCCAGCAATCCGAAGCGCGACTGCAACGAGCGCATGAAATTTCTAACCGGCTGGGCCGACTGGGTTTTGATAACTGCCTAGAAGGGGCCCAACGTTTTGCGCATAACCAGATTGGTCGGCCGCATTTTGCCGAACACTTAATAGCTATTGGCGCAGTCAAAAATGCTAATGAGGCATTTAAAAAGTATCTGGGCGCAGGTAAGGCTGGCGATATTAAAGAACACTGGCCCGATATTGGTACAGTTGTGCAGTGGATTAGGCAAGCAGGGGGCGTCGCCGTGCTGGCTCACCCCAGCAAATACAAAATGACCCGCACTAAGCTAACAGAACTGATCGATGACTTCAGCAATGCCGGTGGCGAGGCCATGGAAGTGGTCTCGGGCCTACAGATCCCATCAGTGACAAGAGATCTTGCTAAGCTGTGCAATAAATTTGGCCTACTAGCCTCATGTGGCTCCGATTTTCATACCCCAGACAAAAAATGGGCCGCACTCGGAATGATCAGCAACATCCCGGATACTTGTAATCCTGTATGGGATCGCTGGGCTTAATCGGTGTTTAGACAATTCCTAACACCAACATTCATGTGTATACTTCAGCCCGCATAAGTCTAGCAAGCAACGTATTTTTTGAATCTGAGGATAAACAGACGTGGATATTTTTATTTTTGCCAGTGAGCAATGGTTGTTGCTCAGTATATTTTTAGTTCTGCTCTATATCTTTATGTTTACTGAACGCACCAAAGGTGGAAAGCCCATCCCCACAGCTGAATTGGTTTCATTAATGAATTCCGAGGCAGCGGTTCTGGTGGATGTGCGGCCATCAACTGACTTCCAAGCCGGCCATATTCACGGGGCAATCAATATCCCTCATACAAAAACCGCAACTCGTATAAGTGAGCTTGAAAAGCACCGTGAAAAACTGATTGTACTTGTCGATCAAATGGGCCAACACGCTGGTTCAACTGGAAAGATGCTGACCAAAGATAATTATAATGTCCGTCGTCTCAGCGGCGGTATGAGCGAGTGGCAACAGCAAAATATGCCGGTTGTTCAAGGCCAAAAAAGTTAATCATGGCCATGATTACTATGAAAAAGGAGCTTTGATGACTCAAGTA
>OJEJ01000228.1_pt1 | contig 25464 bp, 29 predicted proteins | sample 1593271 | NCBI WGS metagenome assembly OJEJ01 (sample SAMN05416877, study PRJEB24817) | seawater metagenome | isolation source: Sea water | place: Canada:Atlantic | collected 2013-11
CCGAGAAAGCGAAAGCCGAGAAAGCGAAAGCCGAGAAAGCGAAAGCCGAGAAAGCTCAAGCGGAGAAAGCTAAAACTGAGAAAGCGAAAGCGGAGAAAGCGAAAGCGGAGAAAGCGAAAGCTGAGAAAGTTGAAGCCAAGGAAATAGAAATCAATGAAGTGTCAATCAAAGAGTCTGTGAAAGTCGAGAGTCTGGTGCGCCAATCCCAGAAAGAGCCTCATTCAGACTGGTTTAATGCAGAGTTAAAACGTTCGCGTGACTGGTTTGAAACTGTGGAAAGGAGTCGTGCCACTATTCAAATTATGTCTATTAATTTAGATGTCACGACTAGTAGTACCTATTTTAGTTATCTCAAGACGTTACAAAAACGAGGGGTTGACGTTACACAACTACGTGTTTATAGGACGCGTGTTCCAGAAAATTTATTATTCAGTATAGTTTATGGCAGTTATAGCAGTCGACGAATGGCTAGCAGATCAATTATTAATTTGCCTTCCTCGTTAGGGGCCAATCAACCAATTTCAAGATCAATCGGTGGGATCTGGGATGAAATTAGTCAATTTGATTAATTCTGCGGTATTAATCGTCAGCCTAGCTATAAATCAAACCATCGGACAATAATAGTAAGGTTTGTTATGACCTTCTCGATTATGGCTAAAGTGATTTAAAATATAATGTCAAAAAAAAGTAGTCGCTGATTTTTAAGATTCAATTAATTTAATTAGGCCTGCGCGAATGTTTGTCTCTGCTTTCAAGCCCAGCTCGTTATTCATTTTGGTTGGGTTTGCGAGCGAATGCTGAATGTCACCCTCTCGTGGTGCCGCATGAGAGATCTCACAGTGGTTACCCGTAATATCAGACAGCACAGCTATCAAATCTAATAAGGTCGTTTGTTGTCCAGTTGCAATATTGCACGAACCCGTTGCAGCGCTCATTAAAGCTGCGACGTTGGCACGGGCAACATCACCGACATAAATGAAGTCTCTAGTTTGTTGGCCATCACCAAAAATAGTGAGAGGTTCACCTCGTGAAATTCTATCAACGAATAAAGCAATCACACCAGCATAAGGAGACTTTGGGTCTTGCCTGGGGCCGAATACATTAAAAAACCTTTGCCCTAGTGACTTTATTCCATAGACCCTTTGGTACATATCTGCATATGCTTCATTGACTTGCTTTTCTAGTCCATAGGGAGAAAGTTGTTTTTTCTTTGCGTCTTCCGGTAGAGGGATTTCAGATGGCTCTCCATAAATTGCAGCAGAAGAGGCATAGACTAATTTTTCAACCTTATTTTTTTGAGCGGCAACCAATACATTGACGAAACCAATAATATTTTGCATTGCGGAAAACACAGGATTCTCTAACGACGCCACCACAGAAACCTGAGCGGCAAGGTTCAGGCAGTGCGATACATCTCGCATGGCATGATCAACAACATGGCTATCGGTGATGTCACCCTCTATAAACTCCAATAAAGGGTTATTATCAGGCAAATTGTTCCTATTTCCAGACGACAGGTTATCCAGAACGCGGACTGGGATATTCTGGCTTAGCAACAAGTCCGCAGTATGAGAGCCAATGAATCCGGCTCCGCCAGTGATGAGTACTTTGTCCATAAATTGATCACTATATAGAATGATTGACTAACTTAATTTTAACAGACGCACAGGGATTTGCCCTGATGTTTTTAAATCCAATTGAATGGCGTATTTAAGCTTGACAGTGATACCTCGCTTGATTAAAGTACGCGCTCTTTCGAGGGGGCCATAGCTCAGTTGGGAGAGCGCAACACTGGCAGTGTTGAGGTCGGCGGTTCGAACCCGCCTGGCTCCACCAGATTTCTCGTTTAAAGTTGTCTGGTAAAAACAGTGTCCCCATCGTCTAGTCGGCCTAGGACACCGCCCTTTCACGGCGGTAACAGGGGTTCGAATCCCCTTGGGGACGCCACTTATTCTTAGTGAAATCAAAGGCTTACATTAATGTAGGTCTTTTTTTTGGCTGACTTATCAATTTTTTACAAATAAATGAATTTGAAAGGGTCTTTTTGAACGTTAATTAGGTGATATGTTGAGGAGAAACTCTTATCGTTTTTATGACCTAAATACTTATCCAGTTATAAAACCTTTTAGCCATCGTAAACCGTCCATTAAACGACAGCAATAATGAATAATAAAAATTAGTAGAAGACGCCTTCTACTCTGCTTCTATTCTTGCAAGCAGTCTTCAAGCGCATACTGGTCTAAAAATAATACCCCTCCATCAATCTTTTGAATACAATCAGTGATTTTTGCCCTATCAAATATCTAAAGTTTTAATCTAATGGCTATGAAAATTCTCCTGATATTCATCTTTCTCATATATATGCAACCCGCGACTGCTGGTACCGTAACGAACTATAAAGATTAATAGGCTTCAACAGTCCACTCAATAAACTAAATACCAAGCAACATTTGCGTAAATGTTTACACCGTTTGCAATCTAAATCAGATACCACAGGAAAGTGCATTTGACTGTCTATCTTTGCATAGACACCATCAAGAAAAAGCAGGCGGAGGTCTACATTAAAAACGGAGTGCGTTACCAATCCGTTGAATGAGTTTAACTGAAACGAGTTTAGCCGAATGATAGCTTGTGATTTTATGGCACGAACAGTGCTGACCTATCTTCATCCGTCAGGGTGTCAAAGACGATTCGTTACTCATTGGAATTTATTGGTAGCGAATTTTATTGCCGGACTGGTATTGTGTGGGTTTAGTCGTTAGGGCTCAGCTATGTCCGTTAACACAAAAAAGACACACTAAAACACACTAAAACACACTATCGGCATACTATGAGCACAATGGCAGTTTACAATTAACCTTTTTAATCAATGCCTTTTAAAGTTGGAGTTTAAAAATGAAATGCGTTAACCGCCTGTTGGCAACCTTACTGGTTTTTTTCTTGATTACCGCCTGTGGTGGTGGTAGTTCTACTGTGGCTACAACTGAGACTGTGAAGTCTTTCAAGGCGCCAGAAAACACTCAGCCCATACAATAGGTGACAGACAATGAAAAAAATTAATGGTTTTATTTTAGCTGCACTGACCTACCTTGTCATGGCAACTTCTTCAGTTCAGGCGGTATTTGATAAAGACGATACTTCGACAGACTATTTTAAGGTAACGGTAGACAGCTGGTTTGACATAGGCGACACACTCGACCCATTAACTTTTACCGATTTTTTGGTTTGTATTGCGAACGCTGCGGGCGTAGGAAATGACTCCCTCGTTAACGCTAAATATAAAGCCAATGGAGATTCTGCAAAATGTGAGACAGGAGAATCATCATCCACCCCAGAGTTGGTTAGTATGACAATAGCGTCAAGTAAGCTAGATAATGCAGTCGGTACCCCACAAAATGCAGATATCTGGTATAATGGGGGTCCAGGTAATATTGAGGAACCCGAACCCGAACACTTTATTGTTCAATACCAACAGACGGTAGGGGTTAACGTTGCTGATCCAGATAACAGGACAGTAGATGATATTCCTTTTGGTGCCTTTACTATGAGTTGGCAGCATGCAACCGTAGATGCAATGAGAGGGACTTTGAGTTATGTCAATGACTCAGAGACTAATAAAACCACATATAAGTTGTATGTTACTGATGTTTGGGAAGAAACCAGAACAATGTGGATCCATGGTTCTGTATCGAATGACCTATCAGCAGGCGAGGCTCATGTTGGGATTGACGGGGTTAGTCACTCAATCAAGTACACTTCAGTCGATGATAAATTTATTGTTTATAGACAAAAAGGAGTGGACGCTGCAGTCTGTGAAGACGAGTCATTAGGCGTTGATAGATATGTTTATGAGTACAATCTTTATGATGAAGATACCGGTGCATTTAAGTCTTTAAATGGTCCATTTAGTGGTTCTTATGAAAACCCATCGCTCGGAACAAAACGGATACACGCGGGTCCTTGGGGGATTTGGTTTGAAGACCAAGCCGCTGCTGACAGATATTCGGTTACTTCAATTACACATGAAGATGGAACCGTATACACCGGCATAATTTTTGAGCCGCATGATGACGGAAATGATGTTGATGGAAATGATTGTACTGCGTCAGGTTGCATTGCACACGATGGTATTCAAGTAGTCATACCGGGAGCTACTGCTTTTGACCAACCCATTATCTTTCCTTACGCTAAGCAATCAGGGCCTGTTCAGACTCTTATGGCGCTTAACTCCAGCCTCAATTATTTTGGTAAAAATAGTCTCTATGGACTACCTTGGTACTGTCTTGTAGGTAGTACTTGGACGGAAAATGTAGATGGCTCATGTGAAACTGCTACAGATTATCGTCCACAAGGTGAGATAGCCAATTTCACGACTTTAACGGATAGCAACGATGTACTGTATAAAGCCAAAGCTGTAAAGCTAGAGACAAAAATGAAAGTGGATGCTGGAGCGACTGCATGTACCTCCAATAACCTGACTGATTTAGCTTCAGTTAAGACTCTTTATGCGCCCTTGACCGCAGATAATGATGTTACGGCGGTTACCACCACTTGGGCAGATCGTCTGGCTGCAGGTCTAGTTGATGCGCCACTCAAGGTCGAAGTAGGACGTGATGATTGTTTGGATGCCAATGGCCAATCATGTGCTGGACTTAATGGCATTCTAGTCACGGAGTAATGTCTTAATCAATCAAGGCAGTAGGTAAATATATAGTTAACTTATTGGGCTCACTTGATGTGAGCCCTTTTTTTATCAATTAATGCCACAGTAACAAATAAATAACCCCTATCAGTTACGCCGTGCCAATCGACAAACTTCATACCGTTTAGACTCATTAAAATAGGTCGGCTTCAGAGCCGATACCCACGGGTTTAACTTACGTCTCTGATGATACTGCCCGCCGGTTGGGGTTGTGCTCTAACGGGTGCCACAGTCAACTGCATTAAACCCTTTATGACCGTGGGTGAGACGAATACTATTGAAGTTAACGTCAAAGCCGATGCGGATGGCCGATGCCGATGCCAGTGACACACTGAGTAACATCGTTACCGTCAATGCAGCCCAAAAAGACGCCAATGTAGCCAACAATACGGATACCGAGACTACCGTGATTTTTACTACTACTGGTGGTGGCTCCTTCAGTCTGGTGCCCTTATTACTCTTGTTGCCCCGATGGATCAGGCGTCGTTGGTTGGGTTAATTTAACTATAAGTAAGATTTATTCTTTTTTAAGGAGTAGTCATTATTAAACGTCTGATCATATTGGAACTGCAGTTTGCTACTGACTATAAACTGGCCAAGCCAGAAACAGGATAAAACCTTATAGGTGAGTTATTAGCTCTGTTTTGACGTTTATCTTTTTGTGCTTCCAGAATGACTTCTTTGGTATGGGGTTCGCATTTTCCACAACAAGTTCCAACATCTAACTGTTGCTGTATTTTTTCAAAAGTTTCATGCCCTTCCTGAACTGCTGTTTTTATTTGCCGGTCAGTAACGGCATTACAAATGCAAACATACATGATAATGATTCCTATTACATGTGTGAATGATAGTCACTATTTTCTGTAATTGCAAATGATTATCATTGGCTGGTTAAACTCTATAAAAACCTATAAAACCAACAACTTTCTCACCTTTTCATTTGATTAAAACAGCTCTTTATCTTAGTGTTAAACCTAATTATTGATGATTTAAATCTTATTAGGAGTCATGACTTGAAAAGTAAACCGGAAATAAATCAGGCACTCAACTCTGCGCTAAAATGTCAACTGACTGCTATCAATCAATACTTTTTACATGCGCGGATGTGTAAGAACTGGGGGCTAGAGAATCTAAACCAATATGCCTACAAACGATCCATCAATGCCATGAAACAGGCTGATGAAATCATTGAACGTATTTTGTTTTTGGAGGGACTGCCTAATCTGCAAGATCTTGGCAAGTTATATATTGGTGAAGACGTTCCAGAAATCATTAACAATGACATGCGCATGTCAGGCGAAGTAATTTCACAGCTTCGAGAAGCAATCAAAATCTTTGAAGAAGCTCAGGACTACGTGTCTCGTGATGAACTTAAAGAGATCCTTGAGCAAGAAGAGGAAAGTCTGGATTGGCTAGAATCTCAGCAGTGGCTAATTAATAACTCTGGCATTCAAAACTACTTACAATCCATGATGGGGGAAGAATAATGAAAGGCAGTCAGAAAGTTGTTGACGCGTTAAAAAGTCTTTTAGCTGGGGAACTTGCTGCCCGTGATCAGTATTTTATCCATTCAAGAATGTATGAGGATTGGGGGCTGAATAAGTTGTATGAACGCCTTAATCATGAAATGGCAGATGAAACTGGACACGCCGATCAAATGATAAAGCGCATCCTATTTTTAGAGGGAATTCCTGACCTTAACCAGCAAGAGCAGATGCATGTTGGCAGCACGGTTCCAGAGATGCTGCAATGTGATCTAGATTGGGAGTATAAAACAGCCGGCCGACTCAGAACAGCCATTACAGTTTGTGAGGAAGAGAGCGATTACGTTACCCGTGAGATGCTGGCAAAACAATTAGATGACACTGAAAATGATCATGCGCATTGGCTTGAACAACAGCTCGGTCTAATTAATAAGATTGGTTTGCAAAACTATCAGCAATCTCAAATTTAAGATTGGCTAGATATAAAACTGACAGATTAACCACTGCCCTTGTTTTTCCACTTATCGCTCTTAATGTTCTACATCATGTATTAATGTACAGGCTATCTTAATTAAGATGGCTTTCACTCGGTACACGAAAGCATCAAAGCAAGGTGTCTTAAATGCAGAGTTCAATTCCGCTCTTATGAATTTAAAGGTGAAAGGGTGAGCCAAAACTCTATTAGAGCTTATATCTGGTGGGATATTGTGGCTTCTAATGGCGAGAAAGAGGAGCAGAATCAGCGAAATAGAGTTCAAATAAGTTGGACAGCGTCGGTATTAGAGGGTGCCTGGCGAAAGATTACAAAGGCTGTTAAGACTAAATCCTGCTCGATGAAAATTCACGTTGATACGCCGTTATCGACTTTGCCTATACAACAAGTTTTAATAGATTTTTTATTGGACGCCTTGTGACGGCATCATGTGATATTTTTTTGAAGTTTATTAATCTAAAAATTAATTTATATCTAATATTTAATTGTATTATCTACTAAGCTGTATGCAGCACATTTATCGACCGTTTCTGGCTTTTTAAAATTTCAATATGTAATTATTTCCTTTTTAAATCAACTGTTTCCTTATATAATTATGCTTAACATATACTTAACAACTACTGGTGAATTTAAATTTAAAGATTTGGCTAAGCGTCATCATCACGGGTTATTATTATTTCTTGAGTGTCATCAAGTTAATCGCTTAAAGTTGTCTTCTAACGATTAACAGCAGGGTCCAACTTGTTCCAAGGTTTCCTTATTAAATTACTGGTTAATAGCCAAACAAGGTATCTACTTCTTTTGATATTGTTGTCACTATTAGCTTATCAATTATCCATTTTATTTTGGAATCTTTATCCTGTTTCATCAAATGGCTTGTCTGCAGTTCAGAATCAGGTTTTAAATATTAGTCAGTCGACGACTAAAGCACCAAGTCACCTTCAAAAAGCAGCGCTGATTAAACAAACGTTTTTGTTTGGAAAAGCTTCGGTGGTCAATGCCAAGTCGGTTGAAGTAGAGTTAGCGCCTGAGACACAATTAAGATATAAATTGCGGGGTATTTATTTTTCGGAAACTGCCGAAGAATCTAACGCTATTGTGGAAATTACTGTCAATAACAGCCAGTTATATCGTATCGATGATACATTAGCCGCTAATATTGTGGTTGCTGCTATTGAAAGGGAGCATATTTTGATTGATCGGTATGGCAAATTAGAAAGATTAAATTTGGAAAAGCCTGCCATAATTGGAACTCAAAATGGTTCTAATGCCAGAGCTACTAGTACTGTGTCGTCAACGACAGACAGGAATCTATTACGCAACTACAGACAAACCTACGCTAATAATCCTATGGCTTTAGCTCAACGATTTCAATCTATACCCGTTCAACAAAATGGTAAAAATATAGGTTTTAAATTGAAAGGTTTAAGAGGTGAAAAGTTACTCGGCAAGTTGAATTTTCAAGATTCAGATATTTTCACCAAAATAAATGGAATCGGGCTTGATAAGCCTTTTCAAGCTTTAGATGCCCTAAAGTCTTTAACCACTGCCAATAACGTCACCGTTACTATACTCAGAAACGGCCGTGAACAAACTTTAGATTTTAGCCTTTAGGGCTACTTGAACTTAATATGAAAAATAATGCATTTGTAGTTAATCGTACTCTTCAAGCCATTCTGGTTGGTTGGTTGTTGATATTTCAAACAGTTCAAGCGGAAGACGTGACGCTGAATTTCAGTGACGCTGATTTAGTGGCAGTGATTAATAGTGTCTCTCAAATCACAGGAAAAAATTTCATTATTGACCCCCGTGTTAAAGGTAAGATCACTGTCGTGTCAGCAAAACCATTGAATAAGGATGAAGTTTATAATGTTTTTTTATCAATCCTACAGGTGCACGGATTTGCCACGGTACCCACCAAAAATGCAATTAAAATAATTCCAGATGCAACGGCCAAGCAAAACGCAACACCCCTGAGCAATTCAAATAGAGGTCCTGATGATCAATTGATTACTCGAGTATTAAAAGTTGAGCATATAAATTCTGCGCAATTAGTGCCTATTCTTAGGCCGTTGGTCGCTCAGCAGGGTCATCTCGCTGCTTATGCTGCCACCAATATGCTAATTATTTCTGATAGAGCCGCAAACATTCGGCGAATGGAACGAATCGTTTCAGAGATGGATAAAGAGGCTGATTCAGACATTGAAATAATTAAACTAAATCATGCTTTTGCCGCCGAGGTGGTTCGACTATTAGCCAGTCTTAACAGTGCCTCACCTCAGCAAAAAGGAGCCGGTGGCAGTGAAGTCAAATTTACTGCAGATGATAGAACGAATAGCGTGTTACTCAGTGGTGAAAAATCGAACCGGTTAAAATATCGTGCCATTATCTCCGATCTTGACTCTCCTATTAAATCTTCGGGCAATACGCACGTAATCTATTTACGATATGCCGATGCAAAAAACATAGCAACTATTTTAAACAGCGTCGGTAAAGAAGTAATTAAATCCGAGGCTAAGAACGCTGGTAGCGCTGGAACAGTTAATCAATCTGAGACTGTTAGTATTCAGGCTGATGAAACGTCAAATGCACTGGTCATTACTGCGCCTGCCTCAGTATTTCCCTCATTGCGTTCGGTCATACAGCAGCTCGATATTCGCCGTGCACAAGTTCATATTGAAGCAATTATTGCTGAAGTGTCTCTTGATACAGCAAATGAACTAGGAGTCCAGTGGCTAATTGATGGCAGTAATAAAGGCAATCCTGCACTTTCCAGCCAGTTGCCTGGCACTGGACCAAGCATAGCGGCTACCGCAGTGGGGGTTGGTGCCGGTGTTCCAGCAGCTATTCCTGACGGACTTTCTTTAGCTTTAGGGAGTGTGAAGGAGAGCAATAGCCTTAACTTTATTACGTTAATACGAGCCTTGAATACGGATACAGAAACTAACTTGTTGTCTACTCCATCGATTGTAACCTTAGACAATCAAGAGGCGACGATCATAGTCGGGCAAAACGTACCTTTTGTTACGGGTTCATCAACCAGCTCAAGTACCGATGGTACGAGTAATCCATTTCAAACAATTGAGCGACAAGACGTAGGTACTACTCTTAAGGTCAAGCCGCAAATTAACGAAGGCAATACAATCACACTAGATATAGATCAAGAAGTCTCAACCGTTAGTCAGGCTGCTACTAGTGCAGTTGATTTGGTTACCAATAAACGGGCGATTAAAACTGCGGTTCAGCTTGAAGATGGGCAGTTATTAGTTCTGGGTGGTTTAATTGACGACACGGTTATTAAAGTTCAGCAAAAAGTCCCTTTTTTAGGTGATATACCCTTTATTGGGGCTTTGTTTCGTTCGAACAGTACTCGTAGAATAAAGCAAAACTTACTTGTGTTTATTCGCGCTACGATTATTCGTGATCCAGAGTTGGCTCGTGACTTAAGTCAGAAAAAATATAACTTCATGCGAGATATTCAATTACTGAATATTCCTCAAGATGAGGATTTGACTTCTAAGCCCATACTTCAGGTTTACCAGTAAACCGTTTGTAATGTATTTATCGTATTGAATCTGATCATGCCCTCCTTAAACGAATTACCCTATTCTTTTTGCAAGCGTTTTGGCATCGTGTCTGATCATTCTGAGACGGATGGGCTTATTAAGCTGATAACTCGGAATAACACGTCACTTGATTCCATTATTGAGGCGCAACGCATTCTAGGGGTGGTTGGGCATGTTACCGCCGAAAGTGATCAAGAGTTCAATCGTCGTTTAAGTCTTCACTTTGAAAATAACCGTGAAACGTCACTCACTGAAGCAGAAAAAATTGGGGGTGATTTAAATCTTGATGATGTTGCCCGCGAACTATCTGAACCGGAAGATTTACTCGAAAGTGATGACGATGCGCCCATTATTCGGCTTATCAATGCGCTTATTACCGAAGCGATCAAAGAGAACGCCTCTGATATTCACGTTGAACCATTTGAATCAAGATTGTCTATTCGATTTAGAGTCGATGGTGTATTGCGTGAAGTACTCGAACCGCCTCGTCAAATTTCAAGCTTGCTTTGCTCTAGAATTAAGGTCATGGCGCAACTTGATATTGCAGAAAAACGTTTACCACAAGATGGTCGTATAGCGCTCAAGGTTGCTAATAGACCGGTTGATATTCGAGTTTCAACCTTGCCTTCTGGTCATGGCGAACGGGTCGTCATGCGGATTCTTGACAAACAGGCTGGTCGACTCGACTTACAGCACCTTGGGATGGATGACGGTGTGCGCAAGCGCCTTTCACTCATGATTGAAAAGCCCCATGGGATTATTTTGGTTACAGGGCCCACAGGGTCAGGTAAGACAACTACGCTTTATTCAATATTATCAGCCCTCAATGATTCGACTCGAAACATTTTGACGGTTGAAGACCCAGTAGAATACGATTTAGATGGTATTGGCCAAACCCCTGTTAATAGTAAAGTTGATATGACTTTTGCGAAAGGGCTGAGGGCCATATTGAGGCAAGACCCAGACGTAGTGATGGTTGGAGAAATTCGAGACAGTGAAACGGCCCAAATAGCGGTACAAGCAAGCCTAACAGGTCATCTTGTTTTATCGACCTTGCACACCAACTCTGCGGTTGGAGCCATAACTCGTCTTCAGGATATGGGCGTAGAACCTTTTTTACTTTCATCAACTTTATTGGGTGTTGTTTCACAACGACTGGTGCGCAATCTTTGCGAGCACTGTAAGTCAGAAATGAGACTGGGTGAAGATGAGAGGAGCCAGTATGGTTTTGAACCTCAAGATGTTGTTTTTCAAGCAGAAGGATGCCCTAAATGCCTTCAAACAGGTTACAAGGGACGATCTGGCATTTATGAAGTGATTGACGTTGACGATGTATTGGCTGGGAAAATACACGATGGTAAGAGTCAGTCTGAAATTGAACGTTATAGTCGGACGCAAAGCCATAGCCTTCGGGATGATGGTATTCGCCGAGTGATTGAAGGCAGTACAACGCTCGATGAAGTGTTTCGGGTGACGCGTGACAATCTTCAATAAAGTGGCTTTTTTTCGTGCCTTAATGAGCTCTTATTTAGTGAACACCTAACATGAGCGCATACGAATATCAGGCAGTCGATGAGAAAGGTAACAATAAAAAAGGCTTAATAGAAGCTGATACCGCTAGACAAGCTCGATCGCAATTGCGAGGTATGGGTTTAATGCCCGTCGACATTAATGAGGTATCTAATGCGACGACTGAAGGCAAAACTCGCCTTAAAAAAGACAAACTTAATGTCGCCACTGTTGCACTTATGACCCGTCAGCTGGCAACACTGATTGGTGCCGGGCAACCCATTGAGTCAGCTTATAACTCAGTATCACAACAAACAACCAAAGATGTTGGCAAGCGTGTTCTTTTATCAGTCCGGACGAAAGTGCTCGAAGGCTACCCATTATCTGAGGCGCTACGTGATTATCCGCGTATTTTTGATTCGATGTACTGTGCATCTGTTCATGCAGGCGAGCAATCTGGATTGCTCGATATCGTTATGGAGCGTCTAGCCGACTACATGGAAGCCCGCCAAGATTTGCAACGTAAAACGGGTTTGGCTCTTATTTATCCCATATTATTAAGCGTTGTAGCCTTTGCGTTGGTGACTGGTTTACTTACTTTTGTTGTTCCGCAAATTGTTCAGGTGTTCGAGGGTTTTGATCAAGAGTTACCGATCTTAACGCAATGGCTGATCCAGTTATCTGAGTTTTTCAAGCAATATGGTGTCTACCTTATCGGTGGTGTTATATTGGCCTCTATCGTTTTGAGTCAGCTTATGAAACTACCTTGGATGCGCTTATTGCGCGATCAATTTTTGCTAAAAGTACCCATGGTTCGTTTTCTGGTAAGGCTCGCTAATACTGCGCGTTACACTCGCACTATGAGTATTTTGGTGTCTAGTGGCGTTACCGCATTGGATTCGATGCGAATCTCTACTGAAGTGATCTCTAATCAACCGATGAAAAATGCAGTTATCAAAGCGGCAGATAAGGTGAGGGAAGGTGAACATATCTCAGTTGCACTGACCCAAACGACTTACTTTAGCCCCCTAGTACTTCAGTTGATCGCAAATGGTGAGTCCAGTGGTAAATTAGGTGATATGCTGGAAAGGTCTGCTAAGGCGGAAGAAACTGAATTTGCAAGCATTACTGCGTTGTTCGTCGGACTCTTCGAGCCAGCAATGATTTTATTTATGGGCATGGTGGTTATGATCATTGTATTAGCGATCTTGTTACCCATATTCGATATGAATGACCTTGTCCAATAAAATGCGGTCTAATCATGCACCCAATAATGCCGGCATCAATCAGAATTTTGGTGTTTTAACCGATTGGTGGTATGTAATCGGCAGCTTGTTAATTATGGTTTTGTTGCAAGTGGTCGATAGCCAGGTCTTCAGGTTTGAACATGACTGGATCGAGCAAGCAGAGTTTTGGCGGGTTTTAACAGGACACTGGATTCATTTTAATTGGCAACATTTATTATTAAATGGCCTAGGATTGGTGCTATGTGTTGGAATTACACGGCCCAATTGGTCGATAAGCCGATGGATTGTTTATAATTTATTGTTGGCGAGTGGCATATCAATATTGTTCACGTGGTTTAACCCTGAGTTAGGTTGGTATGTTGGCTACTCAGGTGTTTTATTTGGTCTGTTTTTGTTGTCTGCTTTTGAATTATTTAAAACGGAACGCATCATGGCACTATTGCTGGGCCTAGGCGTCTGTAGCAAGGTTGCGTTGGAACAAATGAGCCCGATGACGCTGACTACCAGTGATATTATTGGTGTACCAGTCATTATAGATGCCCATCTTTATGGGTTATTGCTAGCGGCTGCAATTGCCTTGGTATTGGCTTTAGGCAAGCAGATTTTTACAATAGTTAAAAAAATATAGTTAGATAATAGTACCCAATTAGCTAAACGTTACGATAACGTCAATTAAGTGGTTAAGCGCTCTTAAATGAGTATGGAAATCAAATCAGTATGAATATATCTAAACAACAAAGTGGTTTTACACTGCTCGAAATAATTGTAGTGGTCACGATAATTGCGGTACTAGCCGCTTATATTGCGCCAAAGGTTTCTGGACGTGCCGATGATGCGCGAGTAGCCAAAGCAAAAAGTGACATTCGTGTGCTGGAGTCATCATTGGAATTGTATAAACTCGACAATTTTGTCTACCCCACAACTGATCAGGGTCTTAAGTCTTTAGCGGCAAAACCATCTGGTTCTGAGTTACCCCATTGGCGTAAAGGTGGCTATATTAAAAAGCTCAGTAATGATCCTTGGGGCAACGCCTACATATATCTGCAGCCAGGAACACATGCAGAATTCGATATCATGTCTTTGGGCGCTGATTCGACTGAGGGTGGAGCAGACTCTGCTGCTGATATCGGAAACTGGAACCTTGACTCTTAATCGATCTTTCTCTAGGCATCACGGTGGCTTTACGTTATGGGAAATGCTGATAGTAGTCATTATTATTACGGTATCAACCAGTGTAATTTTACTCTCAACCAGTCTGGGCCGAGATTCTAACGATTTAAAGGTGTTGGGTTCAGATATGAGTAAGCTAGTACAATTACTCTATCAGGAAGCCATTTTTGAAAATCGGAATTTTGCAATCTCTCTCAATCATAATGGCTATCAAGTACTTGAATATAATGGTCAATCTTGGGACGCGTCAGCCCCATCGTTATTTCGAAAAATCAAACTGAATGAGTCTCAAGGTTCGACACTAGTTGTCGAAAATTTAGTGGTTAAATCGGTAGATAAAGAAGAATTGATACCCCATATTTTAATTCTTGCCAGTGGTGAAATGACCCCTTTTGAATGGACGATCAACGACAAAGCGACAAAAAGTGCAATAATCCTTATGGGCGATCTGCTTGGAACAGTCCAAATGGAAGGCCCTACACCCCAACTCTAATGATGCAAACTTAGCAGTGCAGCCTTTACAATGAAGAAATTAAAAGCATTTACACTGCTCGAAGTGATGGTGGCACTAGTGGTTATCTCAGTCACTATGGGAGCCATTATTAGCAGTGCAGGAAGCTCTGCAGCCGTCGCATCGCGGTTGAAAGAAAAGACCGTGGCGAATTGGGTTGCCCAAAATCAAATCGCTTTGTATCGAGCGAAAAATATTTGGACGACGAGTACTTCGAGTCAAAATGGCAAGGTCGAGATGTTGGACATAGCGTGGTACTGGCGAATGAAAGTTAATGAAACAGATGACCCGTTACTGCACAAAATAGACGTCGATGTTTATCTGGTTGAGGGCGATGTTATTACGAGTGCTACCGGTTTTGTAGCCAAACTGTGAACTATATTAAAAGACAAAAAAGACTTCAATATCATGGGTTTACCCTGATAGAAATGGTAATTGCGGTGGCGATATTTGCCGTGATGATGGTCATTGCATTTCCCGGCTTAACGCACATTGCCAAAGTAGGTGACCAGGTGGGTCAATCGAATCGACGGTTATCAGAGTTGCAGTTTGCATTAACCTATCTTAACCGCGATTGGATGCAGGTATCGTCAAGAAAAATACTCGATCAATACGGTGACGAAAAGTCTCATATCATAATCCAAGATAACAGCATAAGCTTTACTCATAGTGGCTGGAGTAATCTGTTACAACAAAAGCGAAGTGAATTGCAACGTGTACAGTACCTAATAAAGGAAAATCAGTTAATTAGGCAGTATTGGACTTCGCTGGATCAACTGATAGCCGAGGAACCCTTGGCCACTGTTTTGATTGATGATGTTGAATCCTTTAGCATTTATCTAATTGATAACGCCGAAAAGGCCATTGAACGATGGCCACTGAGCGATCAAGATGGACAGCGAGTCGATAAGCCGATTGCTTTAAGAGTCGATATCGATGTGAAAAATTTTGGGCAGGTACATCGCATAATGGAGGTGCCTGGCGGTGTCCTATAGCCGTATACTCCCGCCCAGATTATCCTCGTCATCTCAAAAGGGTATCGTGCTGCTGGCCGCTATTTTGGTGGTAATGGTTGCTTCCGCTATTATCGTTTCGATAACCCATGCTGAAGCATTCTCGATTCGTAAAACGAGTCGAATACAAGTGTTAGAAAGGGCAAATTCTTATGCTTTTGGTTTAGAGGACTGGGCGAGAGTTCTACTGATCAGAGATAGTAAAGAATCTGACACAGATCATTTAGCCGAAAACTGGGCAATTGGTATTCCTGGGTTACCCATTGAAGGTGGTTTTTTAAGTGGTTTTCTAGAAGATGAGCAGGCAAAATTTAATATCAATAATCTCCTGAGATCAGAAGAATCAGTCAAACGTTTTCAACGTCTGTGCGATAATCTGGAAGTTGAAACAACTTTTATTGATCCTTTGCTCGACTGGATGGATGAAGACTTTGATATCCGTTACCCTGATGGGGCCGAAGATCAATATGAAACGTATAGAGTCGCTAATCGTCCGCTGTCAGATATAAGTGAACTAATGTTAATTAAAAATATGACTGCAGACATGTATCAAAAGCTACTGCCCCACATCACCACTTTACCAGCGCCAACGAATATTAATGTGAATACATTGACTGACCAAGTATTTTTATCTTTGGGTGAAGGCCTCAATTTAGACCAGTATCTTGAAGAACGTGAAAAAGAAGACTTCAAAGATATTCCTTCTTTTATCGAGCGCCTGCAGTTGACTATTCCCCCCACTGATTTATCTGTATCGACGGAATATTTTTATGCTCACGGCACGGTAGTGCAGGGTGATCAGTCTGTTAATTTTAACACGCTCATTCATCGTGATAGCAATGATAAAACGATGATACTCAACCGTACATTAGGGCGTTTGTAATGTCTGATTTAATTATACGCTTTCACGACGAGGCTCTGGATGCCTTTGACTGGTTGGTAGTCCAAGATGATGAAGTCTCGCGGTCACTTCAATGGCGTTCTGGGTCGGAATCTGACCTAGGTGACTTGATATCAAGTCAAGATACTGAAGTTGTATTGGCTATTCCTCAACAGTGTGTCCTGATGACGCATTTTGAGGTTCCTGCAAAAGCATCACGTCAAATTTTATCATCGATTGAATTCCAAATTGAAGACCAGCTGGGGGACGATATCGATCGTCAGCACTTTGCTACGGCTAATATAGTGAACAATTCAGTTCCGATTGTTGTCATTAAAAAATCAATTATGCAACGTTGTCAGGCGTTGCAGAAAAAATTTAACATGACAATATCAACCATAATACCTGAGCTTTTTCTCTGCCCGTGGTCGGGTCATCAAGGTGAATTATCCGTCCTAGAAAGTGAGTGTGGCTTGATACTTCGTTTCGGTCATTATCAGGGTTTTAAGTGTCAATCGTCCTTGTTGAAATCAATGATGGATCAACTCAACCGACAGTACCCGATTGAACAAGTGAATTATTTTTATACTGAAAACGACGTTTACGAGGCGATCAAAGTTGAAGGTTATGAAAGCCAAAAGGCTAATCCAACCGTTGAACACCTCAACGATCCTAAAACAATTAACTTTGATTTGAGGCAACGTGAATTCAAACGGTCTTCGGTATGGGGCGCACTCCTGAAACCGTGGAAGTGGGTAGCGACGCTGTTCTTCGCATTTCTGATGGTCTTTACTTACAATAAATTAGCGCACTTAAATGACTTGGAAGGCCAACTTAATGATATTAGGCTGAGTCAATACGCAGTAGTAAAAGCTTATTTACCTTTGGGTACCGCTAAAAGTGACAACCTTAAAAAGAAACTAATCGCGCGTATCAAACAGAGTAAAGCGAATGTCGGCGATAATGGTTTCCTGTCCCAACTGGTTATTTTTACTAAAGCCAAACAGAGATACAGTTCGGTGATGATTACTAAAATCAACTTTCAGAAGTCACGTTTAAGTATTGATATTAATAGTACCAAACTCAGTGATGTTGAAGCGCTGGTAAAAACCTTAGAATCATCAGCCTTAACCGTAAAATTAGAAAACCTAACTATCAAGCCAGAGTTTAGTTCTGGTCGTCTCTTATTAGGAAATTAATCAAATGCTTAGTTATCTATCGAAGTTTAGTATGAGAGAAAAGCTAATTGTCATTTTGGCGGTTGTTATTGTCGGCACCCTATCTATTTATGACCTAGTTATAGAGCCATATCATCAAGACTTAGTCCGCGTAACAGAAGAAATAGACCAAGCAAAAAGTGATTTATTATGGATGCAAAGCGAGGTTCAAAGTTTGCCCGTCAATACTGCCACACAAAAGAAAGTTAGTTTTAATGGCTCTCTTGCAAATCTAATTAATCAAGCGGTTGCCAACCAAAAGCTAAAAACTTATTTGACTCAAATGACGCCAATAGGCGAGAGTGAAATTAGGATTCGTTATTCGTCTATCGACTTTAATCAATTGATTGCATTTATTTCCACTCTTAAAGAGCGTGGCTTGATTATTAAAGACCTGCGTATTAACAGTACCAGTGATATTGCAACAGTGGATTCTACTGTTGTATTCAAAAAGCCAGCGTAAGTCGATGATGAAACCCATTTGGAAACCAGCGCTATTTTTTGTTTTTTGCTTGGCTATTTTTCTAATCATTAATCTGCCCGTTGGCTTAATTCTTAATCAGTTGGCGCTGCCTAAAAACTTTAAACTTAATGGTGTAAAAGGGCAGATAACGTCAGGCCGTATTGCGACTGTCGAAGCCTATAATTTTCCTATTCGTGATATTAATTATCAGGCTGACCTATCGTGCTTGCTATCGCTGCATGTTTGTTACCAGATCAATTACCAAAACGGTAGAGCCCATGTATCTTTTAATCCTCTGACCAACATCACGCAGATTAAACAGTTTGACGTCAAGTATTCCTTCGCAGAACTTTTTCCTCTGATGGGACAAATGTTAGTCAAACCAGCGGGCGAGCTTAACCTCAAATTTAATCAGATCAATATTCACCATCATAATGTTAATCAAATTAAAATGGGTCATATTGACGGTCTGGCACTGTGGCGTAACGCGGGTGTAGTGGGAGAGGATATCAACTTAGGTGACTATCAGTTTGAAGTTGCACGTGAAGACAGCAGTTATCGGTTTAAATTAACGGACAGACAAGCTGTACTAGGTATAGATGGTACCGGTCGACTTAAATCAAATGGTGAATACCTACTCGATATTAAAATACAAGCTAACGCTAGTCTGGATGACAACATCAGGAGTATGCTGGCTCTAGTCGCCCAAAAGAAAGGACTCAATCAGTATGTAATTTATCGCCAGGACCAACTACCGCAGCACTTTATCCGTCAGTTGTTATTTTCTGATGCGTTATAATTAAGAGATAATACTGCCGATTAAACAAGACCTTCATTAACGATTTGATAAAAAAACCACTAATCTGACCTTCACGCAATGTTGAAGATTGTTATAAAATTGGCTTTCTGCTATCGTTTCGTCCCAGCCGAGCTTTACAGCTTCATATTCCTCTGACGTATTTTTAACCTATGAGTCGTTTCATTTTTATTACGGGTGGTGTTGTTTCATCACTGGGTAAAGGCATTGCATCTGCATCATTAGCAGCCATTCTTCAGGCACGAGGATTGAGCGTTAATATGCTAAAACTTGACCCATATCTCAATGTTGACCCGGGCACAATGAGTCCATTTCAACATGGTGAGGTATACGTCACGGATGATGGTGCCGAAACCGATTTGGATTTGGGGCACTACGAGCGCTTTGCTGGCATTCGTTGTTCAAAAAAGAGCAACTATACCACGGGTCGAATTTACGAAAATGTTATTGCCCGTGAACGTCGCGGTGACTATTTGGGCGCAACGGTTCAGGTTATACCCCATATAACGGACGAAATTAAAAATTCAATACTGAGTAGTACTAATGGTGCAGACGTCGTGCTGGTAGAAATTGGTGGCACAGTGGGTGATATCGAATCGTTGCCATTTTTAGAAGCGATTCGCCAAATGGGCTTTGAACTGGGGCGAAGCCATACACTTTATATGCACCTCACGCTGATTCCTTACTTGGCTGCTGCGGGTGAAATTAAAACTAAACCGACTCAACATTCAGTTAAAGAGCTTCGATCGATTGGTATTCAGCCTGATATTCTTCTGTGTCGTGCCGATCGTGAAATTCCCCCTGAGGAATGCCGTAAAATTGCTCTGTTTACCAATGTAGCGGAGGATGCCGTAATCTCCTTTAAAGATGTGGATCATATTTACAAAATACCCCGTGAATTACATGAACATCGTCTAGACGAAATCGTATCTAGGCACTTTGGTTTAGATCTTCCTGAAGTCGATTTATCTGATTGGGATCAAGTGGTTGAATCACTTAAATCACCTGAAAAAGAAGTGACTATTGGCTTTGTAGGGAAGTATGTTGACCACACTGATGCTTATAAATCACTCAATGAATCGTTAGACCATGCCGGTATTCACACCAGCACTCGAGTTAAAATAGTGAAAATTGACTCAGACTCCATCGAAACAAAAGGAACGGACTGTCTTGATGAGCTGGATGCGATACTGGTTCCTGGTGGTTTTGGCAGTCGAGGTGTAGAAGGCAAAATCGCAGCTGTGAATTATGCTCGTATTAACCAAGTGCCCTACCTTGGTATTTGCCTCGGTATGCAGGTCGCTGTTATCGAATATGCAAGAAATGTACTTGGGCTTAAAAATGCACACAGCACCGAATTTAATCCCAAAACCCCGGATCCCGTGATAGGACTTATTTCCGAGTGGGTTAATCAAGATGGCTCAGTCGAAATGCGTGATGAAAATACTGATTTAGGTGGCACCATGAGACTTGGTGCCCAAACGTGTAAGCTAGTTCCGGGCACCTTAGCCAGCAAGGCTTATAAAGCTGAAGAGATTGATGAAAGACACCGCCATCGTTATGAATTCAATAACAATTACCTCAGTCAATTACAAAGTGCAGGTTTAGTGATATCAGGTCTATCGGTTGATAACGAACTAGTCGAAATGGTTGAGATATCCGATCACCCTTGGTTTATTGGTTGCCAGTTTCATCCTGAATTCACTTCTCAACCGAGAGAAGGGCACGCATTATTTAATAGTTTTATTACTGCTGCGGCTGAATACAGTAAAAGCAAGCAATAGCCACTCAGCCTAAACTATCGGTTATGTTGCATACGAGGTAGTCAATATTGTCGATTGATTGCAAGTTGTCTCTTCCCATTACAGTCAGGCTCTATTACAGACCCATTCTCTTTAATCACAGATTAGTGTAATAGATTAGACAAAAGGAAAAATTATGACCAGCATTGTTAAAGTTATTGGTCGAGAAATACTCGACTCTCGGGGTAACCCTACTGTTGAAGCTGAAGTAACACTCGCTTCAGGCATAGTGGGTCGGGCAGCGGCACCCTCCGGAGCGTCCACCGGTCAACGAGAAGCGATTGAACTGCGTGATGGCGATAAAAATCGGTACCTAGGTAAGGGTGTTACCAAGGCAGTCGGTTTTATTAATAATGAAATAGCCAACTTGGTTAAGGATCGTGACAGCACGGATCAATCAGGATTAGATCAGGCAATGATCGACCTCGACGGCACCGATAATAAGAGAAAATTAGGCGCCAACTCATTGCTAGCAGTGTCATTGGCCAATGCCCATGCTGCGGCATTGCAGGCCCAGTTACCACTTTATCGTTATTTAGGGGGAGAAGCCGCAAAAACGTTACCTGTGCCGATGATGAATATCATCAATGGTGGTGCACATGCCGATAATAGCGTCGATCTGCAAGAATTCATGGTGTTGCCCGTCGGCGCGAATAGCTTTTCAGAGTCATTGCGATACGGTACAGAAGTATTCCATGCACTCAAATCTGTATTGAGTCAAAAAGGCCTTAATACAGCGGTTGGTGACGAAGGGGGTTTTGCCCCTGACTTGTCCTCTAACGAAGAAGCAATCGAAGTCATTCTTCAGGCAATTGAGCTGGCAGGTTTTAAAGCAGGCGATGACATTTGTTTAGGTTTAGACGTCGCTAGTTCTGAATTTTATCATGACGGCAAGTATGTCTTAGCCTCAGAAAATAAATCATTTGATGCACATGGTTTTACCGAGTACCTGTCTAACTGGGTCGATCAATATCCAATTATAACCATTGAAGACGGCATGGATGAAAGTGACTGGGAGGGTTGGGCCGTTTTGACTGAAAAGCTGGGTGGTAAAATTCAACTCGTTGGTGATGATTTATTTGTGACGAATACACGAATTTTCACACGGGGTATTGAAAATAATATTGCAAATTCAATTTTGATTAAATTTAATCAAATTGGCACATTAACTGAAACATTGAATGCGATATCAATGGCACATAGTGCGGATTATACGGCGGTTATTTCCCATCGTTCAGGTGAAACAGAAGACGTGACTATTGCAGATTTAGCGGTAGCAACCAACGCTGGCCAAATCAAAACGGGTTCACTGTCACGATCTGATCGTGTTGCAAAGTATAATCAGTTACTCCGTATTGAAAGCCAGTTAGGGCAAGATGCTGTCTTCCCCGGCAGATCAGTATTCCGTAATCTGTAAGATGAATCGTATACCTATTAATCGATGAAAATACTGATCAGCGTATTAATAGCGTTATTCATAGGCTTACAGTACAAACTATGGGTGGGCGATGGCAGCCTCTCCGAAGTGGTTCAGTTATCGAAAGAGTTGGATTTACAGAGGGCGAAGCTGAACGAATTAAAACAACGCAATAGTGTATTAGAAGCACAGGTACTCGATTTACAAAATGGTTTGGATGCTTTTGAAGAAAAAGCCCGAAACGACCTTGGCATGATCAAGCAAGGTGAAACCTTCATTCAGCTTATTCCTGGGCCAGGCGCTCTTCCTAACAGGAAAGCTAAATGAGTCAGCTACCTATTTGGGCTATTATTCCTGCTTCTGGCATTGGTCGGCGCATGCAGTCTGATCTGCCTAAGCAATATTTACCCTTCGTAAATAAAACAATCATAGAGCATACTCTCGACCGCTTGCTCTCGCATCCACAGATCGATGGTGCCGTTTTGGTACTCAGTAGGGAAGACAAGTATTGGGCCAATCTTCACTATCAATTACAATCTAAAAAACCATTGATATTAGCGGAGGGTGGAATGATGCGACATCATAGTGTCTTCAATGGTCTAGAAAAGCTGTGTCTTGACGTTAACCGCGATTGCTATGCCTTAGTGCATGATGCCGTGAGGCCCCTGGTATCAATCCATGATTTAAATCGACTAATAGAAGCCGCTAGGCTCCATAGTGGCGGTGCTCTATTAGGTGCACCAATCACTGACACCCTTAAACAGCTCAATATTGATGGAAGCGTTAATCAGACCATTAGCCGAATCGGATTGTGGCGAGCGTTTACGCCACAGGTATTCAAGGCAGACTTGTTGATGGAAGCAATGATATTTGTTATGGAAAATAAACTGGAGGTAACCGACGAAGCCTCAGCCATTGAAGCCATTGGTAAAACCCCAACAGTAGTGCTGGGCAGTTCAGAGAATATCAAGATAACTCTGCCGGAAGACTTGATCCTGGCAAGACAGATTTGGAAGCACCAAATGCATTTAAGTGACTAACAGAGTGCTTGGACGCTTACAGTGTTTGAAATGAAACAGTGGCTGTCTAAACCAGACTTATCAGAAGGAATATAAATAAAACAACAACTGTCATGGGCACAATAAAGCTCATCCAATCATTACTGGTGCCTTTTGGAGACTGTTTAATAGCAGCCTTGGCTCTCGGGAATAGCATAAATAACATGGCCGCTAACATGAGTGCTGAGCCAATTTGAATCCAGTTCATTTCAAGTACCTCGTTTAATACACACTGAAAATAAAAAAGCCCCTGAGACGGGGCTTTAAAAACAATGTAAATAAGTTAACTATTAGTTAAAGCATTAATCATCACTGCTGAATACACCTAAAAGATGTAAAAGTGCTTGGAAAAGATTCAAAATAGACAAGAATAAACCAGCAGTTGCCATGATGTAGTTAGTTTCACCACCATTAATCATTGCAGAAGTTTGATATAAAATCAGTCCGCTCATAATCATTACCACAGCGGCACTAACGGCTAATGATAAAGCTGGAATCTGTACAAAGATATTAAGCAAAGATGCACCAATGACTACGATCAAACCAACCATCAAAAAACCACCCATAAAGCTGAAGTCTTTTCGAGTAGTCAGTGCATAACCAGATAAGCCAAGGAAGATAGCGCCAGTGCCACCCAAAGCTGTCATAACAATACTTGGGTCCATGGCGAGGTAGTGACCAATTAACGGTCCTAATCCAAAACCGAGTAGACCCGTGATACCAAATAAAACGGGAATGCCAGAGGCCGAGTTAGAAGCTTTAGGTAATACAAACCAGAGTAGACCAATGGCGACTAGATTGGCGCCCAGTGCCATACCGAATGATGCGCCCACTGAAACACCAATGAAAGCTGTGACACCAGCAAAAATAAGCGTCATAGATAAAAGGGTATAGGTATTCTTGATTAACTGATTCGTTTGAAGAATCGCCGCTGGTGGGCGAGTAACTGAGGTATTAAGCTGCATTGCTATCTCCGATAATTAACGTAATTTTGACTACTGCATCCATTTTAAGTTCCAATAACTTTGATATCAAGTAATTAATCATGAGGCTATTCAATAATTTATTGATGCCAAAAAGCAACAATTGGGATTTAACTTATAAAGTATATAAGTTATGGCAAAAATACATTTTTCAAGCCTATAATTTAATGCAAATTCCTAATGACACCCAGCGACAAATGTTTATAATACGCCCTGTTGAGAAATGCAGTTCGGATTCTTGACTCGATACCGATTTAGTTGACTAGGTATCAATTTGGAGAGCTGGCAGAGTGGTCGAATGCGGCAGTCTTGAAAACTGTTGAGGAGTGATCCTCCATAGGTTCGAATCCTATGCTCTCCGCCATATATAAGCCTCAAGTATTTGATACTTGAGGCTTTTTTATGTATTAGTCATCATTAATAAACCCCTTGTATCCCTTATGTACCTTCTAAATTACACATTTATTAGTGTTTCAACTCAAACCTGGGTCGGGGTATAATCCTTCAGCATGTAAAAATGTAGATCTCTCCCAAATTTCCAAAAGAGCAATAATTGAAGTTACATTTTAGACTACCAACGGTCGTTCCTGCATTACTAAGCCTCTAAAGCAATAACCTATCCATCCTGCTCTTTTGTACTCAACCCGTACTAATCTCGATCCAGCGTAATAGACCATCCGCACTTTATCGTCGTTTCTTAAACAACTAAAAAAAGCCAACAACCGCTGAACTTTTCTATCATAGATATCGCCATCAGGCGCAAGAATCCTACAATCACCACTCACAAATTTGGCTGTTTTATCAGGGTCAATCTGTCCAAGTCGACTATTTAATAGAGACGCTGATCTAGTCAACCATTCCAACTAATCAGGGTCATGCTTACCCATCAAAACTAGCTTATCAGCATGTTTCAATGCTCTCCTAGCATGAGTGAAGTGATGCTGAGTTTGAGCGTATGACTCAAGCATGTGATAATCCATTGGTACCCGACTTTTTTGTCCATAAAAATCATTCCACGGGTAGGAAACAAAACCTATCTGCTTGTGTTGTGCTGCTTGGAGTTCAATCCACCTAGTTTGACTGTTGACTTCGGATTCATTAGTCGCTGTCTCTTATACACATCTGACGCTGC